>OZSS01000149.1_pt1 | contig 31189 bp, 20 predicted proteins | sample 1779911 | NCBI WGS metagenome assembly OZSS01 (sample SAMEA2603589, study PRJEB24840) | metagenome | biome: Water; feature: Photic zone; material: Seawater sample | place: Mediterranean Sea | collected 2013-11-12 | depth 10 m
CATGATGGGCAGCATCGGTTTATGGGACTCCTTGGTCAAAAAGATATCAAGCCTTTTATACAGCAAGCCTTTGTTCATGGTAAGCTTGAGGGTGATGTTTTCCATGCGAGCGAACTTTGCCTTCGCATGCTCGAGGATTCAAAGGCTCAAGATGATCCAAAACTTGGAAGATATTTGTTTATAGGCGATTCGATTTCCGGTAACTATGACAAGGCTCTCCGCACTGCTTTAAAGGGAAAACTAAATATTTATCAACCTCCTACAAATTGCGGACCGGTTCGAAAAGGTGTGGAAAATATTGTGCAGTGGTTAGGGGCGTACGACCAACCAGGACTTGGTTGGGATGTGATTAGTTTTAATTTTGGACAATGGGATTCAGCCAATACTAAGGCTCGTTACCAGGAAGATTTGGAAAAAGTGATTGCAGAATTGAAGAAAACCAAGGCAAAACTGATCTTTGTCACCACGACTCCGATTCCCGGTGGATATCCATCGCCAGGAGAACTTGGCCCCGATGATAAGGCAACCGGGCGAGTACAGAAAACCATGGAGCGTTTTATAAACCCATGGGCATTGGAGGTGATGAACAGGCATCCTACTATTGAAATTTGCGATCAGCATGCTCTCATTTCTAACGAAAAATTTTATACGACTTGGTTGGCCAACGCGGGTTTTAAAATAAAAGGAGAGAAAAATCCCTTTGGAGACCTGCACATCGGAGGCTTGCTTGGAGAACCCGTGGGTCGGCAATTGGCCCGTAAGGTTTTGGATGTGCTTGGCCGGTCGGAGGAGGCACTGAGCCCTCATGACCAAGAATACAATAATTTAGATCCGAAAAGACAGCGTGCTGCCAATCAAGGCATGGATCTTGAGGATTTTATCGATCTTTTGACCAACGATCAAAGGCTAAGAGAATATCTACCATAATTACCCATTGGTTTCATGGTTTGAAAATAAGCATAAGACCTGTCCTTTTTCGATAGGCAGATAAGATTTTCGTTACTATTATTGTAAAAATGAAAAGTACCTTCCTCGGTATTGTCTTGTTTCAATCTTTTTTTCTAACCTTTGCGGGGGCGGGAAAAGAAGCACCCGTTCCCTCAGTGCCTCCCGTCATCAAACCGGGTGAATATGGTACGCCTAAAAAACAGGGCATTCCTCCTTCGGATGCGGTGGTACTTTTTGACGGTATGAATTTTAACAAATGGGAAAATGCTAAAGATGGTTCGCCGGTTGGATGGAAATTATTGCAAGGAGCCATGGAAGTGGTTCGGGGAACCGGTACCATTCAAACCAAAAAAAAGTACGGATATGGACAGTATCATGTCGAGTGGTGTACACCTGAAGAGGTAAAAGGTTCCGGACAGGGCAGGGGGAATTCAGGTTTTTTTCCTCTGGGTGGCCCTGAGGTACAGGTACTAGACTCCTATCAGAATCCCACTTACTCCTATGGTCAGGCGGGTGCGATTTATAACCGTTACCCCCCCTTGGTCAATGCTTCCAGAGCACCCGGGGTGTGGCAGACCTATGATGTAATTGTACATGCCCCGATTCAGGATCAGAGTGGGAAATATATTCGTAAAAGTGCATACACCGTTTTGCACAACGGGGTTCTGATTCAAGACAACGTGGAAGTCGGGGGAAGCATGGGAAAGACGGGAAACCTAAGGTTACAAGATCATGGTAATCCAGTTCGATATCGTAACATCTGGCACCGCCCCTACCGAAACCCCATCCTGATGAAAAAATAACTTTACCTACTATCAATCAAAAAATGAAAAGTTCCTTTAAACTATTTGCTTTCTTATTCCTTGTGCTCGGAGGGCGTCTGTTTGCTTCGGATTCCCGTCCTAATATTGTCTGGATCTTTGCCGAAGACACTTCTCCATGGATGGGGACCTATGGACATGGGGCTAATAAGCTGGCCACACCCCATATTGATTCGATTGCTAAGGCAGGGGTTCGCTTTGAGCGGGCTTATGTCCCGGCTCCGGTCTGCTCGGCTTGCCGGTCCTCGATGATGGTCGGAGCCAATCAAATCCGCTTTGGTTCCCATGAGCATCGCTCTTCCCGAGCCAAAGATGCCCAGCTTTTTCTGCCCGATGGAATGAAAACGCTTCCTCAAATTCTAAAGGAAGCGGGCTATTCCACCTTCAACCTTGGTAAGACCGACTACAATTTTGTCTGGGAATCGGATAAGACTTATTCGAAGATCAAACTCAAGGGACAGACTGATAGTTGGAAGCTTCTGGAGCAAAACCAACCCTTTTTCATCCAGTTTCAAACCAAGGGTGGAAAAATCAGCACCAAGAAGCTGGCAGATGAAAGACGTACCGATCCTGACAAGGTTACCATCCCTGCCGATTACCCTCAGAATGAATTGTACCGTAATGTCGTAGCTCAGCATTGCGACGCCATTCGAGTCGACGATGACCACATCGGGAATATTCTAGAAGGACTCAAATCCTCCAGGCTCGAAGAAAATACCATCGTGGTCTATTTATCTGATCACGGAGCCAATCACTTGGTCCGGCATAAACAGATGCCCACGGAAGGTGGCCTTCATGTACCCTTCGTGCTGATGGGTCCGAAGAAATGGGTGCCTAAACAAGGTGCCCGTAACGATCTCGTCAGTACCTTGGACCTGACTGCTACCACCCTCAGCTGGGCGGGCATCCAACTGCCCGACTGGTATGAAGGCCGTGATCTCTTTGCCAAGGACTTCAAGCCCCGTCAATGGGTGGCCTCGGCGAAGGACCGCCTGGATCATACCATCGACCGGGTCCGAACCATCCGGACGGATAAGTTTCGTTACACTCGCAACTACAAGCTCGATCGCACCCTCCTCCAACCTCAGTACCGAGACGGACAGGACTATTTAAAAAACCTTAAGGAGCTCTATGCCGCAGGTAAACTTTCCGCCGATCTGAAAAGGATTTATTTTGGGGAACGGCCCAAAGAGGAATTTTACGAGGTGTCGAAAGATCCTGCTCAAGTGAATAATTTGGTGGGCGACCCGAAGTTCACCAAAGAACTGAAGCGTCATCGAAAGCTGCTTGATGCTTGGTTGGCAAAGGGGGACCTTGGGGAAGGCGAAGAATCCCCTCCTGCGCTTCGTCATAACGGAGACGATTGGCAAGGGGGACGTGGCGTGAACCCGGAATACGAAATCAATCGGGAAGATAGCGATGGAGACGGACTGTCCGATAAGTGGGAAAAGCTTAATGGTCGTGACCCGCAGGACGGGCGCCTTGCCTATGAATTTGATTGCGGGGGCTGGCAGACCGAAGGCTGGCAGGGTAGGGGAATTCGAGACAACATAGCCGGCTTTCAGGGTTTCCTGCAATTTCGGCTGGCAGATAAATCAGGTTCATTGGTCCGTAAGGGACTCAAGATTAAGCCCGACGAATCCGATCAAGCTTTGCTAATCAAATTACGGGTGGATGGTCCGGTCAGCATCGAAGCCCTTGCCAATGGCAAATCCCTTGGTCCTGTTCAAAGAGTTCCTGCTGATAAGCAGTTCCAAGTCATTCGGATTCCATTAGCCGATGGTACGAATTGGGAAGGCGTCATCAAATCTATGGAGATCAAGCTTGAAGGATTGGAGGGAACCGATCTTGAAATCGATTTGATTGAGGTCAAGCGTGCCCAAGTATAATGGGTGATGCTAGTCTATTTCGCTTGCTGAAATTAGATCAAAGAATGATTAAAGTAACCCAGTCACCTCTGGAGCATTTTGTGCGATAATCGTACTCTTTGATTTTGAGAGAAGAAATTTATTATGAATAAGAAAAAAAGTTATGCCACACTCCTTTTAGTACTAGTAACGCAAGTTATTGTTTCGCAGGCTAAGGTGCCATCAAATGGATCCATGGATTCACCCAATATCCTCTTTGTTTTCAGCGATGATCATGCTTGGCAGTCGATTGGGGCTTACGGTGGAAGGCTTAAAGAGGTGGCTCATACCCCCAATATCGACAAGCTGGCGAGCGAAGGAATGCTTTTCAGGAAATGTTTCGTAGCCAATGCGCTCTGCGGTCCAAGCAGGGCGGCGGTTCTTACCGGTAAATACGGGCATAGAAATGGCGTGACCTGGAATAGGAATACCAACTTCGACGGATCCCAGCAGACCTTTCCCAAGCTGATGCGGCAGAATGGATACCAAACCGCGATTATTGGAAAGTGGCATTTGGCATCAGTGCCGACGGGCTTTGATTATTTCGATGTTATGAAGGGGCAGGGCCGTTATTATAATCCTTTTCTTCAGAGGGGTAATGCGGAAGGCTTACAGGATACCCGAACAGTGGTCGGTTATAACTCTGATATTGTGGGCGACCTGACAATTGAATGGCTGAAAAACGGGCGTGATAAAAGCAAGCCTTTCATGCTGATGTCCCAGTTCAAGGCCACGCACCACGGATTTTGCCCGGGCCCGGAGGAATATGATTTATACGACAATGTTCATATACCAGAGCCTGATAATTTGTTTGATGATTTTTCCTATCGTGGCACCGCAATACGCGAACAAACCTTAACCCTCTATAAAAACTTGTCTCATTCAATTTTGGTCGGTGATCCTGGGGAGTTGGGTGAGCTGAATCCGGATCAACGAAAGGCTTGGGATGCTTATCGCTCCAAATTTTCCAAACCTTTTCAGGCGATGAATCTAAATTGGTCTGATCAAAATCGTGAGCTTTCCCGTTTTAAGTATCAATCCCTCCTCAAGAACTTTCTGGCTTCGGGAGCGGGAATTGATAAAAATGTGGGTCGTATTCGTGCCTTTCTTCAGGAAAATGATTTGGCAGATAATACCGTTGTCATCTACATGGCGGATCATGGATTCTTTCTGGGAGAGCATGGATTTTTTGATAAACGATTTATGTATGAGGAAGCACTGAGAACCGCATTTATCGTTCATTGGCCAGGTAAAGTGGAAGAGGGGGTTGTGAATAACCAGGACATTGTCTCTAATATTGATATAGCCAGCACTTTTCTTGAGATGGCAGGAATTGAAATCCCTCAGGAAATTCAAGGCCGAAGCTTGGTTCCTGTTCTTGAGGGAAAAACCCCGGATGATTGGAGAAAGACTTTTCTTTACACTTATCACGAGCTGGCAAACCATAATGTACAGCCTCATTTTGGGGTAACAGACGGACGCAACAAATTGATTTATTACCCAAAGTACAACGAGTGGGAATTCTTTGATCTTAAAAAAGATCCCCAAGAAATGATCAGTCAATATTTTATACCTGAGAATAAAACGGTAATAACCAAGCTTAAAAAAGAGCTGGTTCGTCTAAGAAACCAATATCATTGTCCTCCCATCATTACACATAGGAACATGAATAAAAAAGCAAATTGGGACTATGAAAAACGCATCATTCCAATAGGAGTAAAATAACTGATTAAGTGTAGTGAACCGATTTAATAAACATTCTGATTTCAGTAGGTTAGTAAATCTTGACCGCATCAAAATAATCGGGAGGTAAATTTTTGGAGTTCGCATAGTTTGGCTTGTTTTACTCATTGTAATCAGGTTGGTTAACTGCTTACAAGCCGAGGTGAGAGGGGCTCCAGTTCCCATTCCAAGGGTAGAAGTTTTGGGTTTTTTGGCTCTCGATTCCGCGGGCAAATACCAATGGATGAGCGGTGAAATCATCTCCCCCAATCAAGTAAGGATAAGTCATCCAGGTATTACCCCCCCAATCAATCTGGTACCCAGGGGAGGGATTTCCGGATGCAAACTTGCTTGGCGAAGGGGAGATGCCTGCATTCCCATTTCGTACCCATCAGTTCGACCCAAATTCCGAACACTTAGGAACTTGGACAGAGGTCAAAATTCTCTTTTCTCTCCGTGCCTACTTGGATTGCATCGGTGAAATAGTAAAGATTCCCGAGGTTAAAGTATAAATACGAGAAATTTCTTTGTCTTAAAAAATTGATTGTTTGATATTTAGTGTGTAGTTGATATTTAAAATCTATCATAAGTTTGTGCTAAATCCTCTACATCCAGTCTATGGTTTTCCCTTAAGCTTGTTGCTTTTTATCAAAGCTTTATGTGTCTTTTGCTTTCAGGTGGGAGCTGAGGACCGATCCGAAATTGTTATAGATCCTGACCCTCCATCCTCTACTTTTTCACCGGAGGAATCTCTTTCTAAAATTTGGGTTCCCAATGGTTTTAAACTCGAACTCGTTGCGTCCGAACCCATGATCGAGGAACCAGTCTGCATGGCTTGGGGGCCAAACGGGGAGCTGTATGTTGCCGAAATGCGGAGCTACATGCAGGACATTGATATGAGGGGTGAGTTGGAACCGGTCAGTCGTGTGGTGAAATTGGTCGATTTGGATGGGGACGGGCGTATGGATCAAGCGACCACCTATCTGGATAATCTGGTTTTGCCCCGGGCAATTCTTACCCTAGACAACAAAGTTCTGATTGGAGAACCGCCCCATCTTTGGTTGTGTGAAGATACCAATGGGGATGGAACGGCCGATACCAAAATCAGCATTTACGAGAATTTTAGCAGGAAAGAATCAGGGAATGTGGAGCATAAGATTAATGGTTTGCAGTGGACCATGGATAACTGGATATACAATACCAAGAGTTCCGTTATTTTCCGATACCATGATCAGAAGATTGAAGAGAGAAAGGCAGTCTTTTCCGGGCAGTGGGGCCAGACGGTAAATGACCGGGGTGAAAGCATCGCCACCAAAAATAGCGAACCGGGATTGGCGACCCTTTTCCCTGGAAAATATCTCGGTGATCTTAGCTTTGCAAACAAGTACAGGCATTTGTTCGAGCGGGTAAAGCTGGGTGAAGGATATGGAACCACTTGGCCGATTCAGGGAACCGCTGATATGCAGGGTGGGGGAGGATGGAGATCGGATGATCGATCAATCCAGCGTTTCACCGGGGCTTGCGGGCAGACCATTTTTCGGGGAGATCGTCTCGGAGATGACTTGAAGGGTACCTACTGGGTTTGCGAACCCGTGGGACGGATGATCCGATGCTCGGATGTCGAGTATGAGCAAGGCATGATTACCCTTCACAACCGAATGGAAAAGCAAAGGCTCGAATTCATTGCCTCCACTGATGCGAATTTCCGACCTGTCAATTCCTATACGGGTCCGGACGGAACTCTGTACTTTATAGATATGTATCGGGGTATTATTCAACATGGTAATTGGACCAGGGAGGGGAGTTATTTGCGCAAGGAAATCCTGCGTCGCGGGCTGGAAAAGAATGTTGGCAAAGGGCGAATTTATCGACTGGTACGCAAAGGAATTGCGCCTGGTCCGCTACCTAAATTAGGAGATTCCGATGCCAAGGAATTAGTCGAGGCTCTGAGCCATCCGAACGGTTGGTGGCGGGACGAAGCTCAAAAACTTTTGGTTTTGCGCAAGGAGGTGAACGCGATCCCCCTTTTAAAGAAGATAGTGAAAAAGGAGGAAAACGGCTTGGCCCGTGCTCATGCCCTCTGGACCCTGGACGGAATGGGCGTTTGGGACGAGTCCTTGGTGTTGCAAGCGATTTCCGACAAGGATATGGAGGTTCGGCTGGCAGCCTTACGGGTTGCTGGGGAACACCTCCTCATGGACCAAGCTTCGGATGTCCTGCTTGACGCGATGGGACAGTCTTTGCCGGATGATGACTTGGATGTAGCAGCCCAGCGTTTGATGTCCCTAAGTTTTTACCGAAAACAAGCGAGAGCACACACGGTTCGTACCGGACACATCGAACGCGTCCTCCATGCCGCGGGAAAGTTCATCGATGAGGAAATTGTCGCCAAAGCATTCATGGTGGCCCTGAATCCTGCTGAGTACATTCCTGCATTGGAATTGCTCAGTAAAGAAACTCGGTTTCAAGATGGTCACCCGCTTCCCCAGCACCTTGCTTTTGCTTGTTTTGCCTTGGCTGATCAGGAAGCTTCCATCACGGCTTTGCTTGATTTTACGGCCCAAACTCAATCCCGGTTTCGCACTTCGGTGCTGGAGGGATTTCGAATCGGTACCGAAGGAGGTAGGTCTGTTTCCAGAGATTTGATTCGCTGCAAAATCAAACCTTCCGGTTTGACGAGAATGGAAGAAGCAGGGGTTCCAGAATACAGTTTGGCGATTCTGTATGACCTTCTTACTTGGCCTGGCGATCCAAAGTTCAAGTTGCAGAAGGCCCTGCCTCCCTTATCGGAATCGGAGCTGGTTCGGTTCAATAAGGGGAGGGAAATTTATCAGGGTCTATGTGCGGCTTGCCATGGTCCAGAAGGACAGGGCGTAAACATGCCGGAACCTCAAAATCATAGCATGCTGGCTCCTGCTTTGGCGGGATCTCCCCGAGTGAATGAAAGAAACAATCGTTATTTTGCCGAGATTATCCTTAAGGGAATGACCGGTCCAATTGATGGGATCACTTATGGAGGCGTAATGGCTCCGATGGAGGCTTATGACAACGAGTGGATTGCCTCGGTTATGACCTACATACGCCGGTCATGGGGAAATAGCGGATCTCCCGTTCACCCCAATGACATCGAAAGAGTACGTGGTTGGAATAAAAAGCGAACGACTGCATTTACCTTGGCCGAATTGAATATGCCCACCCGTTAGGGAAAAGAATATTCATGAGACCAAACCATCCTTTCTTTGTTTTGGGCTATTTCATGGCTTCCTTTTTATGGGGAGCGACAGGGGAACGGGATCCTTCTGCACCTAAAGGAGGTTGGGTACCTCCAACAGAGGAGGAATTAAAAAAGGTCGAGTCTGCGATTCCAGTAAAGTTACCTACAGAACCCAAGAAAGACCGGAAGCTCCTTACCTACAGCCTAAGCCACGGTTTCAAGCATAACTCCCGATTGATCGGCGAAGAAATGCTAAAATTGATCGAGCGGAAAACCGGTGCTTTTACCCTTACTATTAATAACGATTCAACCCAGTGGACTTCAGATTACCTAAAGCAGTTTGATGCGATTGCGGTATTGAACGCCACTAGCCTGCATGGGGGCTTCAAAGGCGAAAACCGTGAAGCTTTTCTTAAATTTGTTTATGACGGCGGCGGCTTATTCGGATGCCATGCCGCCACTGATGGTGGAAAAGATAAGTGGCCCGAGTATTCGAAGCTTTGGGGCGGTGCATTTGGCGGTCACCCTTGGGGGAAAACGGGTATTTGGCGAATACGAAATTTTGATCCGAGGCATGCCATAAACCTGTGTTTTCACGGAGAAGGTTTTGATATTAATGATGAACTCTACCGGCAGGTTCATCCTTATAAGAAAGGTAACTTCCATACCCTGACATGCATCGATCTTTCAGCGAGGCAGAACACCCATAATAATAACGGTAAACTGAAGATGGTGACTCCAGACATCCAACGAAAGCCCGGTGAGCCTAACCCCGCTAAGGTACCGCTCGATTTGAAACGGGATCACCCAACTTCCTGGTGTAAGAAAGCAGGGAAAGGTCGTGTGTTCTATGCCACCTTTGGACACAATGAATCTGCCTATTGGAACCCAAAGATCGTCGAGCATTATCTCCGAGGAATTCAATATGTTCTTGGGGACCTTGAGGCCGATGATCTGCCGGACCGCTGAACCGTTTCAATTTCTTGCCTACAATTAATAAGCCCGGTGACTCTGATTAAAAATTATGAAAAATTTATTTAATCCTTTTTCCTATAATATCCAGGTTTTTAAAGCATGGGTTGTTATTTTGGCACTACCTTTCATCTTAAAAGCATCCAAATCTCCGAACTTTGTTTTGGTGTATATGGATGATCTCGGTTGGGCCGAGACTTCGGTTGAAATGATCCAGGGGCGCGAGGATACGCGGAGTGATTTTAACCGGACTCCCAATGTGGAAAGGCTGGCCCGCGAAGGAATGGTTCTGTCATCCTGTTACTCACCCTCGGCTTTGTGTGCTCCGTCAAGAAATAGTCTGCTCCATGGAATGACACCAAGTCGGTTGAGGTACACCGTACTTTCCGCGGTGGAAGCCCAGAAGCAATACTTGGGGCAAATTACGATTCCACAGGCTTTGAAGAAAGCGAATCCCAGTTATAGGACCGCTCATTTTGGCAAGTGGCATAACGAAAGTATTAAACCAACCGAGGCTGGTTATGATGTGACCGATGGTCCGAATGGAAATGGACCGGGAGACTTTGATGATGACGGTAAAACCCATCTCCCTAATGACGACCCGAAACGAATCTTTTCCCTCACCCAAAAGAGTATCGACTTCATGAAGAAACAGGTCGAGGCGGATAAGCCTTTTTATCTTCAGCTTTCCCATTATGCGATGCACATTTGGCACGACTCACTCGAGGAAACCCGTGAGAAGTACCAGAAGTTGCCCAAAGGTTGGAAGTATGAAAAAAAAGATGACCTTCCCGAGTCTGAAGTTCCCATTGCGATGTATAACCATGGATGGATTATTAATTATGCAGCCATGCTTGATGATGTGGACCGGGCTATGGGAACATTACTGGATTCAATCGATGACCTGGGGATACGAGAAAACACTTACTTTATTTTTACCTCTGATAATGGGGGCGGATTTCGGGGGAACGCACCCCTTAGGCAAGGCAAGGGTAGCTTGTACGAAGGTGGAATCCGGATGCCTTCGCTGGTTCGCGGGCCCGGTATAAAAAAAGGGAGCTATTGCAATGTCCCGGTGGTGCAGTGGGACTTTCTACAGACTTTTTATGACTTGGCAGGGGGTACGGATCCACTGCCCAAGGATTTGGACGGTGGGAGTTTGCGTGATGTTTTTCAAAAAGGAAACAAGGGACGGGTAAAACGTAATACCAAGGAAATAATCTTTCACTTTCCGTGGCATACCGGCGTGGCCGAGTCTGTCATCCGCTCGGGTAAATACAAACTGCGCAAGGATTTGGATTCTCTGGAAATTGAACTTTATGACATTCGAAAGGACATCGGCGAGGAAACTGACTTAGCTGCAGCAATGCCCGATTTGGTTCGAAAGCTCGACCAAAAACGAACCAAATACCTGAAAGAGGTAAATGCGGAGACGGTTACCTTAACCCGACGCAATTATGTTGAGCTTCTTGAGGGAGGATGGATCGAAAATGGGAGGAACCGGTTGGCAAAGCTCAAGGCTGAAATGATCCGCGATCCCTCGAATAAGCAAAAAGCCTTCCAGGTGAGTGTCTCCCAGAACCATGTCGATTTTCAGGATAAACAACTCGAACGATCCAAACGCCTAATCGAATTACATGAGGATCGTGGAACTGCCGATAAAAACTGATAAACATGAATATTCCTTGTAAAATTACCATACTTTTTCCCTTTATCGCGTCCCTTTGCTTTTCGGCAAAGGCACCCAATTTTATTCTTATCTATGCGGATGATCTTGGCTACGCGGACACATCGGTGCAGATGATGGATGCAGAGCCCTCGACTCGTAATGATTTCATTCAAACACCCGGAATCGAACGGCTCGCTCAAATCGGATCCCGCTTTACTGCAGCTTATGCCCCTTCTCCCACTTGTACGGCATCCCGGATCAGTATCCAGCATGGTCAGTCGACCGCCAAGATACAGTACCGGAATGTTTTTGATGTTTTGTCCCAAGTTCAGCGTCCGGATGGGTATGAAGCTGAAATTACCATGGCGGAAATGCTCAAGGGGTCGGGAAAGAATTATATCACCGCTCATTTTGGCAAGGGATGCAGTGCTATGGGCAGGTTCGATGAGGCGGGTTACGAAATTACCGATGAAAACCCCGGTGAACCGGGAGGGAATGGTAACGGGCACGGTTCTTATTGGGACCCGATTAAGGACAAAACCCCTTTTCCTCCGGACAATCCGAAGCGGATGCATTCGTTACGAAAAGATGCTGCAGACTTCCTAAAGAAACATGCCGGAAAGCGGCCCTTCTTTATGATGGTTTCGCATTACGCACCTCATATTCCTTTTGTCTGTACTCGGGAGGCTTTCGAACGAACTAAAAAGCGGTGGATCGCAGCAGGATATGATACTAAAGGCCTGGAAGAACTAAACGATGATCCGGTTAACAACCCGAAAGGAGAAGCAAATAAAAAGATTACCTATGCAGCCATGGTGGAGGAAATGGATCTCACATTGGTCGATGTGCTTGATGCGCTTGAGCAAACAGGTGAACTGGACAATACCTACATTATTTTTACCTCCGATAATGGAGGCGGGCATGCCGAAAAGCGGAAAGTTGATGGTGAAATCCGAAGGTTTAATGGTCCTTTGCAAGAGGGCAAACGTTCGATTTATGAGGGTGGAATCCGTGTGCCCACCGTAATATCTGGACCAGGGATTAAAGCGGGCTCGCAATGCGATGTGCCCATCGTACAGTGGGATTTCCTGCCCACCTTTCATGACCTGAGTGGAAGTGAGGCACCAATGCCTCCGAATGTGGATGGAGGAAGTTTGAGTCAGGTATTCAAAAAAGGGAACAAGGGAAAGGTCAAGCGGGTTGCACCGGGAATTATCCATCATTATACCTGCCACTACCATCCGCCAATCAGTTCGATTATTATGGGCGATTACAAATTAATGCGTCATTTAAACTCCAATGAATTTAAATTGTTTAATTTGAAAACGGACTATCGGGAAGAAAAGAATTTAGCATCCACCATGCCTAAGAAGGTGGAGGAAATGGATCAGGCTTGCCGCAAGTATGTCAAAGAGGTGGATGGCGGAACGGCTGAACAGGTTAGGCAAGCACACTATAAACTAATGGATCATTTCAGCCAGCAGTCTATAGACGGATACAAGAAAAAGTTAGCGGCTCTCAAGGAACAGAATCTTTCTGACTTTGAAGATCGGAAGGCTGCAATGCTTAAGGTGTTGAACCAAAATCTCTTCAAAAATGTAGTGAACAAGGAAAAAACAAATGTTCACCGAACTCTTTATTCATGGAGAGAGGGCCCAGAAGTGAAGGAGGCAGAAAAAAATGCCCGTACTAAATTCGTTGAATTTAGCGATTAATCTCAATTTCAAATAATAGAATTACTTATGAACATTTTTAGGCTTCCATTGTCTCTCTTAATCCTTTCTGCTTTCGCATCTTTTGCTAAGGATTCCCCCAATTTCATCATTATTTACATGGATGATCTGGGTTGGCATCAGACTTCTGTCCGAATGATGGATTCAGAACCGATGTCCAAGCATTCTTTTTACAATACCCCCAATGTGGAGCGCCTGGCCGAAATGGGTAGGTGTTTCTCCAATGGTTATGCACCCACTGCGACTTGTACGGGATCACGCGTGAGCATATTATTTGGCCAAACATCCGCCCGTACCCAATATCGATATGTGTTTGATGTCTTTCATCAAAAGCAACGCCCCGAGGGTTATGCCGGACAATATTCTCTAGCTGATTCGGTAAAGACTGCTGGCAAGAACTACATCACGGCCCACTTCGGCAAGGGGATGACCGAGAAGCTCAAGCTGGTGAATTATGATGTTACGGATGAATACGAAGAGCATGCACCTAACGGTAATTTACATGGTGAAAAAATTGATATTCCTTCTCGTAAGGATCTTCCGCCGGACAATCCCAAGCGAATCTACTCACTCATCGATGAATCGATGAAATTTCTCAAGAAAAATGCAGGGAAACGTCCGTTTATGATGATGGTTTCCCATTATTCCGTTCATGTTCCGCATGCAGCATCCAAAAAATACATGGATAAGTGGCAGGCAAAATATGATGCCCTTGAAAAACCAACGGATAAGGAAGAACTCAGGCTTTTTGAGAGGGAATGCAATCCGCTTTACGGGGCCATGTTGGAAGAAACGGATCAGCACATAGGCATCCTGCTTGATTATCTTAAAAAAGCGGGAGAGTTGGATAACACCTATTTCATTTTCACTTCTGACAATGGGAGTGAATGCATTCCGCGTACCAAGGAAAATCGTCGCTACAATGGCCCCCTTCAAGAAGGAAAGTACTCTTGTTTTGAAGGGGGGATTCGCGTACCTTTTGTGGTGGCAGGCCCGGGCATTCAAGGCGGCACTTATTGTGATATTCCGGTCGTTCAGTGGGATCTTCTTGCTACCCTGCACGACTTGAGTGGAAATGAGACTCCCTTGCCTGATGATATCGACGGGGGTAGTTTGAGGGATGTCTTTTTCAAGGGTAATCAGGGTAAGGTTAAACGGCAGGCACCGGGAATTGTTCATCACTTCCCAAGCCATTACCAAGTGCCCATTAGTGCGATTCGAATAGGTGACTACAAGTTCATGCGTAATATGAATACGGATGAAAAAAAACTTTTCAATGTTGCGATCGATTACCGCGAGAAGAATGACCTTGCTCAAAAGATGCCCGAAAAAGTAGCCTCTATGGATAAGATTTTACGAGCCTATATCGAGGAGGTTGATGGGGGGGATGTGAAGGACAGCTATCAGGCACTTTATGAAACCATGGATGATTTCGAAGGTCGGGCGGTAAAGGACCATGAGCGTAAAATGAAAGAGCTCGAAGCTAAGATGCCAAGCGACTTCGAACATCAGAAATCCCTGATTGACCAGGAGCTTGAATTTAAAAAGCGTGGTTTTTTCGCGAATCGAGCGATCACTAAAAGACAGGAAACTTGGCCGGGTTGGTACGATACCGCCCGTAAAACCGCGGAAGCAGAAATCGGTATGACCAAAGGTGGGAAACTGATCAAAAAAAAGTAAAGTACCGACTTAATTCAAAAGATTTTAATTCTCTACATGAACTACAAATGAAAATAATCACCCTTTCCACTTTTCCTTTAATTCTATCCTGCTTCTGTCTGTATGGAAAAAAAGCACCCAACTTCATCCTCATCTATGCCGATGATTTGGGCTACACCCAGACCAGCGTTTCAATGATGAAGGATCGTCCCGATCTTGGTCATTCCCTGCACCAGACTCCAAACCTGGAAAAGTTGGCAAAGCGGGGTATGCGATTTTCGAACGCCTATTGTCCATCTCCGGTTTGCACCTCTTCTCGGGCAAGTATCCAGTTTGGAATGACCACTGCACGGGTGGGTTGTGTTTCCATTCACGATGTGGTGATGAACAAGAGGCAGGTAGATTTTGAAAAGAAACTTTCACTGGCGGAAATGCTTAAGGAATCGGGAAAGGGGTATGTAAGTGGTTTTTTTGGCAAGGGCTGCACTCCCCTTGGCTGGTTCAAGGATCATGGATATGACGAGACTGATTTCATTCACAAACACCCCAATGGCAACGGACATGGAGATTGGTGGGAACCGGCAGACAAGACCCTCATTCCACTGGATGATCCAAAGCGTGTTTTCAGCTTGGCTAAAACTTCCAATGCATTCCTTGAAAAAAGAGCCAAAGATAACAAACCTTTCTTTTTGACGATATCTCATTATGCCTTGCATGTTCGAAATATGTCCTTGAAAAGCACCCGCCGAAAATATTTGGATATGGTTGCTGAACGGGAAGGTATCGAGGACAAGATTCCTGACATTTCAAAGTTTGACGATAATGCCGAAGAAATGCCCCTAAAGATGAGGTCTCATTGGGAACGGGCCAACTATGCGGCAATGATGGAAAATATGGACACCTCGATTGGTATGGTGCTTGACCGTCTGGATGAACTGGGAATGCAAAAAAATACCTTTGTGATTTTTTCTTCCGATAATGGAGGAGGAGCCAGTAATAAACCACTCCAAGGAGGGAAAGCGAGAATGTGGGAGGGTGGAATTCGGGTGCCAATGATCGTGGCCGGACCTGGTATTCCTGGCAATTCCCAGTGTGATATTCCAGTTGCTCAATGGGACTACCTTCCGACCATGCACAAACTTTCGGGAAGTGAGGCCCCACTTCCCAAGGACCTCGATGGGGTGAATTTGCGTTCAGTCCTGAAGAAGGGAAATGATGGAAAACTTCCTAAACGGGATACGGGTCTGGTTTTTCACTTCCCTGCTTACTATACCATTCCTATTACATCCTATCGGGATGGAGATTACAAATTGATGCGTCATTTAAATACCGGTGAAATCAAGCTTTTTGATGTGGCTAAGGACATGGGTGAGACCAAAGATTTATCCAATTCGATGCCTGAGAAAAGAGATGCCATGGTTCGGAAACTCGATGCTTACTTGAAGAAAGTAGGAGCTTGGACTATGGAGGAAGTCTATGAGACTCGCCTTGATGAATTAAATAAATGGATCGAACAGAGACAGCATCAGGTGTTGGACTGTCAGAAAAAAGTCAAGAATTCACCTGATGACCAAGAGATGAAAGCCCAATTGAAACTGGCTCAGGATTCCCTAAGCAAATTTCAAAAGACCCGTTCCCATGTCCTAGCCAACCAGTCCTCGTCTAACTGGCTCTAAGCACCCCATTTTAAATTCGTATTTAGCAATCTGGCAGCTAAAATATTGGCTGTGGAAAATGAGCAGGTAGATCGTTTTGTTTTAGAACGAACCAAGGCGGATCGGATAACGAACCGGATCGAAGTGCAGAGTCTTTGGAGTGGATATGGTAGGATTCAAAAAATTGCTTTAGAGGGTACAGATTTCCCAAGTATTATAGTCAAACATGTACAACCTGGTCGTGGATCTCATCCACGCGGATGGAATACAGATCTTTCTCATCAGCGAAAACTTAAATCCTACCAAGTAGAAACGAACTGGTATGCTTCGCAAAAAAATAAGGCTGGGAATAATCTCGCCCGCATGCCAGCTTGCTTGGGAACCAGAAAGCAAGAAGAGGAAATATTGCTGGTTTTAGAGGATTTGGATGCATCTGGTTTTGCGGGACGGAAAGGTTCAGTGAATCAGGCCGAGTGGAGGGCTTGTGTCCGCTGGCTGGCCGCTTTTCATGCCGAGCACCTTGGGTCTGCACCGGATGGACTGTGGGAGAGTGGAACCTATTGGCACCTCGAGACCAGACCGGACGAATTGGAGCGGTTGGATGATCAGATACTCAAGAATTGCGCGGCTGCGATCGAGCGGGTTCTAAAGAATTCCCCATTTCAAACTCTCGTACACGGAGATGCAAAGCTTGCAAATTTTTGTTTCAACCCGGATGGATCCAAGGTGGCGGCGGTTGACTTTCAGTATGTGGGTGGTGGGTGTGGCATGAAAGACTTGGCCTACTTTGTGGGGAGTTGTTTTCGGGATGAGGATGCGGAGACTATGGAAGTGGAAGTACTGGACTATTACTTCATGCAACTCGGGTTTTTTCTCGATAAGATTGAAAGCCGCCAAACAAAGGACGAAGTCGAAGAAGACTGGCGTCCATTGTACCGGGTGGCGTGGGCTGACTTTCATCGGTTCATGAAAGGTTGGAGTCCCGGGCACTGGAAGCTTAGTGATTACAGCGAGCGGGTCACTCGAGAAGTCATTGCATCGTTGGGGGAGATGATACCTTGATTGACTTGAGAGAATTGACTGGTAAAGCGGTTCAGGCAGCTCAGGAAGCGGGTGTATTGATACGTTCGTATCAGAATGATGAGGTCAAAGTTTTACATAAAGATGGGGGTGACACTTATGCTTCTCAAGTGGTGACTGAAGTGGACCAAAAAGCTCAGGATGCGATCTTGCAAATTCTGGAGCCTACATGTTCAGGATTTGATTTGGCATTACTTACCGAGGAAAGTGAGGATGATCGGTCCCGATTTGAGAAAGATTATTTCTGGTGCATCGATCCCCTGGATGGCACCCTGCCGTTTACCCGAAAGGAACCGGGCTATTCGGTTTCCATTGCCTTGATATCACATGGGGGGGTACCCCAAATTGGAGTGGTCTATGATCCGGTCAACGATGTTCTCTGGCAGGCAACCATAGGTCATGGGGTTCAGAAGAATGGGGTGCAGTGGGAAATACTCCCGAAAGGCAAAGAATTAGTTTTCACTTATGATCGAAGTTTTGAAAATCATCCGGAACGATTACGGGTACTGACCGAATTGGAAAACTATGCGGAATCAATCGGTCTTCAGCGACTGGTTGCGACTCAATTCGGCGGTGCAGTAATCAATGCCTGTCATGCTCTGGAATCTGCTCCTGGCTGTCATTTTAAATTTTCAAAACCACAGGAGGGTGGGGGAAGTATTTGGGATTATGCGGCGACCGCCTGTCTCTTCCAAGAAGCAGGGGCTTGGGTCACGGATGTATTTGGTGAACCACTTGACCTCAACCGACCCGACTCCACTTTCATGAATCATCGAGGAGCAGTCTATGCCACCGATCAGGCTTTGGCCCAAAAAATAAGAAAGATTTTAGCCGGGTAAAACCGGGGATTCGAAGATTCCAGAAGTTCCTTTTAGCCTCTTATCTCTTGCCAGAGTTAAAGGGAAATTTGAAACTGCTTTCTCAAAATTATGAAACCCCTCACTTTTTTCTTAGCTTCCACTTTTTTCTATTTAACCTTGATTACTCAGGCTGCGGAGAGGCCCAACATTCTTTATTTGTATGTGGATGATATGGGTTGGGGGTCGATTGGTCCAAATGGTCAAGCGACCCGAAAAGCAGAAGGTAAACCGTATGTACTGACTCCCCATTTAGATCGTTTGGCTGAGCAAGGGGTCAATTTCACCCGGGGGTACGGGTGCACGGTTTGTTCCCCCGCCCGTTCATCCCAGCAGACGGGATTCCATCAGGGTTACACTTTTGCGGATCGAAACGATCCGAATAATGCCAAAAAAGCAATTCGAACCGATGACTTAACTATGGGGGATTCCCTTACCAAGGCTGGATATGTCACGGGATATTGGGGAAAATGGGGCTATGGTGGTTCTAAAGATATGCAGAACCCAACCATTGATAACCTGCAAACGCTGCCCACTTCTCACGGATACAAATTTGTGCTGGCGGAACTGCATCATGTCCGGGCTCATACTTTTTTCCAACCGACCTTATGGAGTGCACCCGCCAAGCCTGGAAACATAGGTGGACTTGAACTCAAACCAAACAGCATGGCAAAATATAGGAATCAAAAGTCCTATTCGAATTATCCAGCCTCACAGAATCATCCCAACTATCCCAAGACTGCCTATTGTGATGATGTTTATGCATTTGCATGCTTGGATTTTGTCCGGGGTCAGGCGAAGGAATACAATCGTTCCGGCAAGCCCTTTTTTGGCTTATTTGCCGCTCAGATTCCTCACGGTCCTTTTGCTGAGGTGGAGAAACTTCCCATGTGGGATCAGGATTATCAGGATAAGCCTTTCTTTTCCGAACTTTCTCCTCAGTCCAGGCAGTGGTGTGCTATGGTCACGCGGATTGACGCCCATTTTGGGAATATCTTGAATGCATTGGAGGATCCCAATGAAGATGGGGATAAATCCGATTCGGTAGTCCAAAACACATTGGTTGTCTTCCAGTCTGATAACGGAGGGCCAGGGGGAAAAAACCGGGAAGAATTGAATGCCAACGGTGGACTTCTGGGATCAAAAGGAAGCATTTACGAAGGAGGAATAAGGGTACCAACAATTATGCGTTGGCCCAAAAAAATAACTCAAAAATCAAAATTGAAAAAAGGAACCAGTACTGACTTGGTTATCGATTGCTCCGACCTTTTACCCACTTTTTGTGAACTTGCAGGGGCCCCAATTCCTCTCGGAGTTAGTGGCGTTTCTCTTGCTCCCACACTCACAGGTAGTGGAGAGCAAAAAGTTCGTGACTTTTTGGTTCATGAAACGAATGGCCAGGCTTCGATCATTTCGGGCCGTTACAAATTCATACGACCCAAAAAAATACCGGATGATTCAGCTAAGAAAAAACGGCCCCAAAAGGTAAAAGATGGGAAGAATCCAAACCTTTTTCATCTTTATGACCTGCAAGCGGATCAAGGGGAGAGTACCAACTTAGCTACTAAAAATCCTAAGTTGGTCGAGCAATTGAACCATCTGATCACTGCGGAACGGGTCGATGAACCCGCTGGCTTTGCCAACACCTATCATCATTGGAAAGGCAGAAGTCCGAACGGTGCCCTCGATTCCGCTTCGAACTGGACAGAGTATATCTATGAAAATGCCGGGGAAACTTACATGCATGAAAGCGGGTCTCCAAAGTCTCACTGGTGTGCCAGAATTAGTCAGAACCGTTCTGCTTTAGCCGGAAAAAATGCAAGATTCTTGGCTCTTGAAGTCGCAGGCTCTTTAACCGTGGAAAAGGGGGTAAAGGTAGTTGCCCATAATGAATTACGGGTATCCGATGGAGGGCAGGTCGTACTTAAAGGTGGGCTTCTTGAATCGGCTAGATGGGTGGATATTCAAGCGGGGGGGAGTCTGGAGGGGCATGGTTTGATTCGTGCGGAACTTTTTACTAAGGGCATCCTATCCCTTTCCGGGGAAAAGCCTCTGGTAATCGATGGAAATGCTTATCTCTCAGGTGAATTAAAGCTTAGCAGTATTCCATCTCCAAAAATGGATAAAAGGCTTACCGTGATAAAGGCCAACTCAATTTCCGGAGGTTTTAAGAACAATGAGGTATTAATCGGTGGAAAGTTATTTTCAATCTTCTACACCCCGACCTCAGTTACCGTAAAAGCCAAGTTGTAAGAAATCCAAAATTCAAGGAGCCAGCTGAAGGGAGTAAGATCCTTGGATGAGAGGGTACTTAGACGATTTTAAAATACCTTAGGATATAAAGGAGCAAATATACTCGCATATCCCGTCGCTTACTTCGATGCTGAATCCGCTGTTGGCGGAAACTTCAAAACTTTCCCCCATTTCATAAAGGATGGATTCTTCCGTTCCATCCACCAGGACTTTACACTTCCCGGAAGTAATTTCCATTTTTTCAGCTTGTTCCGTGTTGAAATGATAGCTCCCTGGATAAATTAGTCCCAAGGTTTTTTTGGAACCATCCGAGTCAATGATGGAGTGACTAACCACTTTGCCATCAAAGTAGATATTAGCTTTGGCATGAACGGTGACATCCTTGAATTCAATTTCTTCCATATTGGGAAGAATTCTGACTACTCCTCAATGGAAGTCAATATTTCAGCGGATGCTAAGGCAGGCTAAGGAGTTGCGTGACTTATAATCCGATCGCAGACTCGAATCTGAAGCGGGTGATTGCTTCCTGATTCCGGTAGTGGATTTGTCTGATCGAGGTCGACTTTAGCGAAGTGCGAGGTAGCAAATCAAGCTAATCAGGATTGCACCCAGTAGGTTGAGAACGAGTCCTTCCCGTGCCATTCGGCTCACGCTAATCTCTCCGGTACCGAAGACCACCGCGTTGGGGATGGTGGCCACTGGAAGCATAAAGGCACAGCTGGCACTCATCGCAGCTGGAATCATGAGTAGAATAGGATCCATGTCCGAAGCAAGGGCTGCGGCTCCCAGGATTGGCATCAGGACATTGGTGGTTGCGGTGTTACTAGTCATTTCAGTCAGGAAGGTGACCAACAAGGTAACTCCGAGTAGAAGGCCAAGTAGAGGCAGGTTCTCAATCCCCGAGAAGACATTGGCGATGGTAGTGCTCAGCCCAGACTGCTTGAAGCCTTCACCCAGACAAAGTCCCGCACCCACCAATACGAGCATTCCCCAAGGTATTTGATTTGCAGTTTTCCAGTTTAGCAACCGGTCTCCTTTTTTCTCTCCATTGGGTAGACAAAAAAGAAAGATTACAGCCACGAAGGCGACACTTGCGTCATTAGCCTGAGGAAGACCAAGCCAAGCCTTCCAACCTCCAAATGGTTCAGAGCGCGTGATCCACGCCATGGCGGTCAGTCCGAAGACCAGTAAAGTTCGAATTTCAGAGGTTCGCCAATTCCCAGTTTCAGGTAAACGGATTCTTTCTTTTCCACTGACCCCACGGCTCAACCAAAGCCAGATGACTAAAACCATGGACACGGTTACAGGAACCCCAAATTTCATCCACTCGGTGAAAGAGAGTTCGGGATACCCGAGGTCCTTGTAGGCTCCAATCATCACGAGGTTGGGAGGGGTCCCAATGGGAGTTCCGATTCCTCCCACATTAGCCGCGAAGGCAATCCCCAAAAGAAGTGGAATCTTAAGGCCCTGGTTCTGGCTGTTTTGGATCACCGCAAGTGCCATCGGGAGCATCATTAAAGTAGTGGCCGTGTTTGAAATCCACATGCTTAGAAAGGCAGTCGCGACCATAAACCCAAGGATCATAAATTTTTCTCCAGATGGGCAGGCATTGACCATCATCAATGCAATCCGTCGATGGGCTCCGCTTTTCTCCATCGCTTTGGAGAGAAGAAAACCTCCAAGCAAAAGCAGAACAAGCGGGTGCCCATATTTTTCTCCTACCACTTTGGGCTCAAGAATTCCAAAGAGCGGAAGCAGAGAAAGGGGTAGAAGAGAAGCCACGGGTATAGGCACTGCTTCAAAAATCCACCAAAGGGCAGTCCAGACCGCAATGCCAAGAGTGATCGAGGCAGCGGATTCCAAGCCCCCAAACTTCCAGGCGGAATAGCTCAAAGCTAAAGATAGTAGTGGTGCGAGCCAAAGGGCAATAGAAGCATACCTATTGGCGGGATGATTATTCTCGGTGTTTTCTTCGGCAGGCATACTCGAAGGTACTGAAACAAATAAGAGATCGAATTCCGAATTTATTTTACTTCATTTCTAAAAACAGGGAGAAAATAAAGGATGACTCGGATTTCCTTTTTTATCATTGTTTTCTTTTTTTGCTTCAGGATTTTAGATGCAGGAAAGCCGAATGTAATTGTGATTCTAGTAGACGACATGGGATACTCTGACCTTGGTTCATTTGGGGGAGAGATCCGGACTCCCCACTTAGATCAATTAGCAAAGAATGGTCTGCGGTTTACTCAAAATTACAATTCTGCCCGTTGTTGTCCCTCGCGGGCCTCCTTACTTACTGGTTTGTATTCCCATCAGGCAGGGATTGCCAACTTCACGGGTCGTGACTCGACCGATCGCTTGGGCCCAGCTTACCTTGGGAAACTGAACAAACAATGTATCACCCTGGCCGAGGTTCTCAAAGGAGTGGGTTACTCGACCTATGGCGTAGGAAAGTGGCATGTTGGATACGAGGAAATCCCCACAGATCGGGGGTTTGATGAGTACTATGGATATGTTCGTGGACATAGCACCAGCCAGTGGGAAGCGGATAATTACCAGAGGCTACCCGAAGGCAGGAAACAGGAATTGAAATATAAGAACGATGAGTTTTATGCCACCGATGTTTTCAACGACTATGCCATCGAGTTTCTCAGTCAGGCTCAGAAAAAAAAAGAGCCCTTTTTTCTCTACCTGGCTCACTCCTCGCCCCATTTTCCCTTGGAAGCACCTGCCGAAACCCGGGACTCTTACCTTAAGACTTATCGCAAGGGTTGGGACAAGCTTCGAAAAGAACGGTTTGAAAGGCAAAAAAAACTGGGATTAACCACAGATTCATGGAAGTTCACCGACCTTTCGGATGTACCTGTTGATCGCGACGACATTGCCAATCAGTTTGCGGGAAAACCAAACCCTAACTGGAAGGATGTTCCCGAAAACCGACAAGAGGACCTAGTCTATCGAATGGCTACTTTTGCCGCAATGATCGATCATGTGGATCAGGGGATCGGCAGGATTCTCTCTCTTCTGGAAAAGGCTGGAGATTTGGAGAATACCCTCATTCTTTTCACCAGTGATAATGGAGCCTGCTACGAGTGGGGACCCTATGGTTTCGACCAAAGCAGTCGTAAGGGCTTTACTATGCTGCACGAAGGGGAAGCATTGCAGGGTGTGGGCGGGCCCGGCACCTATCATTCGGTGGGGAGTGCATGGTCATGTCTCAGTAATACTCCATTACGTATGTATAAGCACTTTAATCACGAGGGTGGGAATTGTAGTCCACTGCTTGCCCATTGGCCAAAGGGAATCAAAGCTGCCGACCGTTGGGTTCGCTCGCCGGTTCACCTAATCGACTTTATGCCTACAGTCTTGGAAGTTTCTGAAGCCAACTACCCCAAGAAATTTAAAGGCAAGGACTTGATTCCATTTGAAGGCAGTAGCTTAGTTCCTTTTTTCAACGGGGTAGGAAATACAGATGATCGTGTTCTTTGTTTTGATCATTTCGAATCCAGTGCGATCCGAAAGGGTGACTGGAAATTGGTGCGTGGAAACAACCGATATAAGAATCGGACTTGGGAACTTTATGACTTAGCTGAGGACCGATGTGAAACCAACAACCTAATTGATTCTCACGCGGCCAAAGCCAAAGAGCTCGAGGCTGAATGGTTACTCTGGGCCAAGCGGGTTAAAGTCAGCCCTTACTACAGTAATGTTGCAGAAAATCCAGTAAAGGTAAGAAAAAAACTGAAGGAGGATGCTCAGGGTTTTTATATTCTGAAGCAAGGGGACCAAATGGCTCGTGAATACGCACCTCAATTTGCCCAAAAGTCGATAGTGATAAAACTTTCCATTACTAGGGGAAAAGAAAAGAATGGAGTTTTGATTTCCCATGGCGGGAGCCGTTGTGGCTATTCGCTTTACTTGGTGGATAGGAAACCAGTTTTTTCCTGCAGGTTCGAAGGAAACTTGCATACCATTCAATCCACTGAGAATTTGCCTGAGGAACGAGTTTCTTTAAACGCGGAAATCTTGCCTGATGGAAGAGTATTCTTGAAGATTGATAATCAATTGGTGGGGGAGGGAAAACTTCCGGGTTTATTCAATAGTCACCCTCAGGATCCGCTTGAGGTTGGAAATGATTCACAGTCGACCGTGGTAAGCTACCTTTCAAATTCCTACTTCAAGGGAAAGATTAATCAGGCGAAGCTAAAACTTCAGTAGATCTAGGTTCTTGCCCTTGTACAAGAATCAAGAAAGATTCAGGTAATGGAAACTTCCGCTTTCAAGACAGATTTAAATGGTTAAAAAATGAAATTTTCAGATTTTGGAAAAAGGTTTGCCGGAGAAATTGGTATCGGAGAATTGATGGATGATTTGGGCGATGCCCTAGTCTCAGATCCCGCTCCTTTGATGCTGGGTGGTGGAAACCCAGCTCATGTTCCTGAAGTTCAGGCCCTATTCCGGTCGAGGATGGAGGATATTCTTTCAAGTGCGGGAGAATTTGAGCGGGTGATTGGAAACTATGACACGCCCCAAGGTGCCAAGGCATTTGTAGGTGCCTTGGCCGATTTGTTTCGTGCTGAGTTTGGATGGAAGATTGGACCCGAAAACATTGCCCTCACCAATGGGAGTCAGAATGCCTTCTTTTCTCTTTTTAATTTATTTGCCGGGAAATTTGATGGTGGTCAGTTGAAGCAGGTTCTTCTTCCCCTGGCTCCCGAATATATTGGGTATTCTGAAGTAGGCTTGGAACCGGATTTCTTTCGTGCCAACCGTCCAGAAATTGAATTATTGGATGATCGGTTATTTAAGTATCGGGTCGATTTTGAACGACTGAAAATGGACAATAGTATTGGTGCGGTTTGTTTCTCTCGGCCCACCAATCCAACCGGTAATGTGGTAACTGATGAAGAAGTATCCCGTTTGCGCCAACTTGCGAATTCTCAGGGAGTGCCGTTGATTATCGACAATGCCTATGGGACTCCATTCCCCAATATCATCTTTTCGGAAGCCCATCCCTTTTGGGATGAAAATACTGTACTATGCCTGAGCCTTTCCAAATTTGGACTGCCAACATTGCGGACCGGGATTGTCATTGCCAAAGAAGAGACCATTCGAGTGGTCTCTCGCATGACCTCAGTTCTCAGCCTCGCTCCGGGGAGCTTGGGTCCTGCCCTTGCCTTGGATTTGGTGAAAAGTGGAGAAATTACCCGGGTCAGCAATGATGTGGTTAAACCGTTTTACAAGCAAAAGTCTGCAAGGGCAGTCGCCCAACTTCGACGAGAAATTAACGATGAAATCCCGATGCGAATTCACAAGCCTGAAGGAGCTTTATTTCTTTGGCTCTGGTTCGAGGGGCTCCCCATCAGTAGCCTGGAGCTTTATCAACGGCTAAAGAAAAAGGGGGTGCTCGTGGTCTCCGGTCACTATTTCTTCCCGGGCATGGAGCAAGATGATTGGGTACACAAAGAGCAATGTATCCGGGTTACCTATGCCCAGGACGACGAAGTTGTAGAGAAGGGTATTTCACTGATAGCAGAAGAGGTCCGGGGGATTTTTTCATCCGCTAAAGGCTCCAAATAATTTACTCTTGCTGATTACCTTTTTTCAAAATTGAAAATAATCCTGCTCAAATCAAAGCTTTCATTCATCTACTAATTGGGAATCCCGGGGTACGCTCTATCTGACCAAACTGGAAAAAGGAACCACACCTCTTTTATTGGGGACTGGGCACCCAAGGGACAAAAAAGCTGCGGTACGAACAAACCAATTTGGTACACATCATCTTGAGTCGGAGATGACGGATGTAGTGGCATGGACATGGATGAACAAATGGGGAGGCAGAACCTTTTCCACTTCCCTTGGGCACCAAAGCGATTTTGCGGATCCCAATTCGGTGAGATTTATAATCAACGGAATTTTTTGGGCGTCTGATCAGGTAGTTCCAAGTCCGGATACAAAGATCAATACCTTCGAAATTACATCTTCCAAGAAAAAGAAAAAATTCAAATAACAAATATTTTTTCGCAGGTAGTGTAAGCATCTGCATTGCTTTCTTTAGAGTGATTTAAAACCATTAGGTTGAATTCCAAATATATGAAATCCTTTAATAATCATTGATCATCGGCCTTGTTTTGTCGTTCCTTTTTTTGACCCCGAACATTGGCCGGTTGGCAAATAATGCGTTGAAGTTTTCCCGTGCTTATGCCACCAACAAGTTGAGGTCCAGATGATGACGAAGAGGAAATAATGAGCTTTTACAAAAAAAAATGAAAATGAAGAATTTAGGAGATTTCTTATTTCTTTGTTTTATTCAAAGATTTGCTAGCCACTTCTTTTTTAGGTAACCATTTTTTAAATCGGCTCAGGTCGGATGTTGCCGCTAAATTCTTCCATTCATACGGGTCCTTGGCGTGGTCATAGTATTCCTCGGAGCCATCAGCATACCGAATGTACCGTTCTTTTGCGGTGCGCACCGAATGGTTCCCGCGCCCATGGGTGGTAATAGCGGGATGTTGCCATTTAGCCTTGGGGTTTTGCAGGAGAGCAGAAATGTCGTGGCCGCTCACATGGTCAGGTTTCTTAATCCCAGTAAGCGAACATAGGGTGGGGTATATGCTCATGGTGTCGACAGGCTGACTGCATTTCGTTCCGGGTTTGGTCATGCCCGGAGCGACCCATATCATCGGAATACGGGTGGTTTCCTCCCAGAGGGCAAATTTTCTCCAATGTTGTTTTTCACCGAGCGACCATCCGTGATCACTCCAGAATACTATAATCGTATTCTTTCGGTCAGGGCTTTTTTCAAAGGCATCGAGAAGCCTGCCCACATTCATGTCGGTGTATGCACAGGTGGCAAGGTACGATTGGATCGCGGCTTTCCAGCGTCCGCTTTTCAAAAACCTGGCATGGTCAGCCTGGGGCTTGGCCATTTTCATCCCTGCCGGGGGGATGTCATCGAGATCATTTTCGAAATGGGGCGGCAGTTTGATTTCATCAAGTGGGAAATCCTCATAATATTTACGGGGAGCCACAAAGGCCAGGTGTGGTTTGTAGAGTCCACAGGCAATAAAGTATGGTTTCTTACGCTTTTTCGAAAGTCGTTCCACGCAGAAATCAACCGAATGCCAATCCACAATGTCTTCATCTTTTAAATTCGGGAAGGTTTTCTCGACATGGTACCCGTCGTACTTATCAACCCCTGGGCCATTGCTGGATAACTTTCCTTTATTCATGTAATCACTCCACTCCTCTTCGAGAGCATCCATTTGGTGATAAATCTTTCCGGCCCCGGAAACATAATATCCCGCTTTTAAAAACTGGGCGGAGAGGCCTTCGCCAGGCTTTTGGTATTTTCGCCATTCATGTCCGTTCTTGTAGCATCCGCTTACCCATGGACGTCGACCACTCATCAGGGCACAACGGGAAGGTTCGCAGGCAGGTACAGCGGTGTGTGCGTTGGTAAAGGTGGTCCCCATGGTAGCCAACCGGTCAATGTTCGGAGTTTTTGCCTGTGGGTTGCGACCCAAGTGACCCACCCAGTGGTTCAGGTCGTCAACCGCAATGAAGAGAACATTGGGACGATCATCGGCTCGAAGAGAAATCGTAGATAATAAGGCTGCAAGAATGGTCAGGAAGCGTAGTGTCATGATTGATTTTGTTTGAATTCCTAACATTGTGTACTTGTCAGTTATTGGAGATCAAACCATTTTTTAGGAATGATCTTTAGAAATATGTTTATTCTTGTGGCCACGATTATTTTTTGCCTAAACGCGGTTGCCCAAAAGAATCCTGAGCCCGATCGAGTGATCGAATACAAGAATACTCCTCAAGGTAAACTGTTTTTGCATACCTATTACCCAGATGACTGGAAAAATACGGACAAGCGGCCCGCAGTGGTCTTTTTCTTTGGGGGTGGATGGAGTGGTGGAAGTTACACCCAGTTTTCTCGTCATGCGGACTACCTGGCTTCCCGTGGCATGGTTGCCTTTTGTGCCGACTATCGGACCAAGAAAAATCATCAGACTGAGCCAAAGGCCTGCGTAAGTGACGGTAAGTCAGCCATGCGCTGGATACGTGGAAATGCTGACAAATTAGGGGTGAACCCGAAGAAGATCATTGCAGGGGGAGGTTCAGCCGGTGGACATGTAGCGGCCACAACGGCGACGATCCAAGCATTTGATGAATCAAGTGATGATCTATCCATTAGCCCCAAACCCCAGGCCCTCCTGCTCTTCAATCCCGTAATCGATAACAGTGAAAAGGGGTATGGACACTCCCGAGTCAAAGAGTATTGGAAAGCCTTTTCCCCCATGCACAATATTAAAAAAGGAATCCCGCCCACCATTTTCATTTGCGGAACCGAGGACAAGCTGATCCCGGTCGCAACCGGAGAACTATTCAAAAAGAAGATCGAAAAAGTGGGTGGGCGTTGTGACCTCCATTGGTATAAAGATCAAAAGCATGGCTTCTTCAATTCCATGTATGAGGAAACCATGATGATGGTGGATAAGTTCTTGGTTTCGCTTGAATTTCTCAAGGGTCCGGCCACTCTGAAGTAAAAGCTTTCTTATGCCTGGAATGCTTCTGTTTCTTTTATGTTTAAGATAATTAAGTTCGTTTTTTTCGGAATTTGCCCATCGATGGCTTCCCTGTTTGGAGTCAATCAAAAGCCCAATATCGTAGTTTTTATTTCCGATGACCTGGGTCGATTGGACACTTCTATACACGGCTCCAAGGATGCCCGCACCCCAACCATGGAAAGACTGGCCGCGGAGGGTATTTTTGGGCAGCCCTTCCACAAAGTGACTGGCCTGAAGATCGAAGTCATATTGAGCATGTATGGAAGGATGGGAATGGCGACTGCCGACAGGAAATCGTTTTAATCAGTCGCGAGATGGATCAAGAAGCACTGACTGCTATGCTTGATGATTGTTTACTGACCGGATATTAAAAGTTAATTTAGAATCCGAAAAAAATCGTTCATCTAATTTAATTTCATTTCCAGGGTATTGAAATGCCAATGAGCATCTTTTAATTCGATATGTCGTTTATATCCATAATTTACAATCAACATTGTCTCTCTTAAAGCCAGTGACATACCGCAAACTAAAAAAAGATCATTTATTATATTCGGCAGCTTCTTCAGACCCGCTCGTTGCAGAACCTTTACTGTAAGAGTGGGCACCCATACCAGCTAGTTGCCCGTTTTGTACAATTAGGTACTGGTTTCTAATTTCCTCTCCGTTGAAGAAACATTCTAAGATTTCCCGGACTCCATCAGCATATCGAGTTTGTGCGGATAAGGATGTTCCAGAGGTGTGAGGAGTCATCCCATGATTCGGCATAGATCTCCAAATATGATCATTCGGTGCTGGTTGTGGAAACCATACATCACCAGCGTATCCGCTCAATTGTCCACTTTCAAGTGCTTTGGCGATAGCTTCACGGTCACAGATCTTTCCCCTCGCGGTATTAACAATGAACGCCCCTTTTTTCATTTTACCAATTAATTCATCATCAAATAAGTTCTCAGTTTCTGGATGAAGGGGACAATTGATCGTTACCACATCACAAACTTTGATCATAGATTCTACGGATTCATGGAAGGTTAAGTTAAGTTCCGCTTCAACATTTTCTGGTAGTCTGTGTCTGTCAAAGTAATGCAAATGCACATCAAAAGGTTTCATTTTCCTCAATGCATCCAAACCAATTCGTCCAGCAGCAACTGTCCCAATGTGCATGCCCTCTACATCATAGGATCTTTGAACGGCATCAGCAATATTCCATCCGCCCTCATTTACGATTCGGTGCTGGTTGTGATAGTCCCTTACCATCGAAACAATCATCATCACAATGTGCTCAGCAACGGATCTAGAATTGCAGAAAGTTACCTCTACCACATCCACCTTATGATCAATTGCCGCTTGCAAATCCACATGATCTGAACCAATTCCAGCAGTAATCGCCATTTTCAGTTTTTTTGCTTTTTCAATTCTTTCCTTGGTTAAGTAGTAGGGAAAAAACGGTTGGGATATGACAATATCAGAATCAACGATATGTTTGTCGGCTTCGCAGTCATCCCCATCCTTACTGCTAGTCACAATAAATTCATGACCGTTATTTTCTAAGAATTTTCTCAGTCCTAATTCTCCTGATACACAACCTAATAACTCACCTGGAGTAAAGTCTCTTCCTTTAGGGGTGGGTAGGGACATACCATCCGGATATCGTTCTAATTTGGGAAGATCACTAAGGGGATAACTTTGGGGCATACCATCCTTGGGATCGTCATACAAAATACAAAGGACTTTCATTTTTTCTGTTTTTGGGTGTTTAACTTAGGCAATGTTTTGAATTTCAAGAAATTCAAGGATCAATAAATTTCTTTTTGCGTATTTTATTAATTGACCCAATTTTTACTTTCAGGAAGATTCTTCGTCCATACAGGTAGGGCAAATTCTGCAAAATTTAAGGTTTAACCAATGTGCCAAGGCAAGTGAAAATCCTGCTAAAGCTGCAAAAACGAAATGAAGTATATCTTCACCATGAAAATGTTGATGAGAGTGTTCGAATGCTCCAGGCCGAAAAGCAAATAAGAGTAATCCGACCAAAAAGCATCCGGGAATTAGTAATTTTCGATGCTTGAGATAGCCACGAAAAAGAGTCGGAGTGGCAATCAAAAGTGTGATCGAGACTATAA
>OZSS01000150.1_pt1 | contig 31150 bp, 24 predicted proteins | sample 1779911 | NCBI WGS metagenome assembly OZSS01 (sample SAMEA2603589, study PRJEB24840) | metagenome | biome: Water; feature: Photic zone; material: Seawater sample | place: Mediterranean Sea | collected 2013-11-12 | depth 10 m
GCTTCGACAGCACTTTCCAGAGGCTCTTTGGATCGATTTGCTGGACCCCCGCGAACAGCGGATCTTCCGGGCGCATCTAGAGCATTTGCTCGAGCGACTGATGGGAGATCCAGAGAGAACGGTGGTGGTGATTGATGAGATTCAGAAAGCTCCAACTTTTTTGGATGTCATCCATTGAGAAGGCTGGACCCTTACAAATCTCCTCCCAAAATACTTGTGTCGTTCTCTCTTCCATTTGGCAAAATCTTTGTAGACGATCCGTCCGTCCGCTTTCATTTTTCCAGTGATTCGATAGTAGTCTTCTGCAAAAATCCCAACTCTTTTTCAGGGCTAACGAAAGCCTAAAATCTTAAATAACAAGATTTTTCTAATTTTTGCTCCGAAATTCTCCACCTTATGTTTTCTGGCCTGGCGGATATTCTCCGAAATGTTCCTACCGACAAGTAAATTTATTCACTATTTTGTCTTGTAAATCATTTTCTTGTAGTAGACGAAAAGATTAGTGAAAGCATAGCCTTCCTGTGATCTTTGATTAGATGGGGAAATTGACATCCCCTTCCCTTTGCGTTTGAAACATTGATTAAGAATTAAAAAGGTTAGGAGAGATATGGATCGTGCGCTGATTTTTGTGGACTCAAAGCATTACCGAGGCAACTGTCGTCGGATCCAAGACCGTTTTGAGGTGAAAGGATCGGTCAAACTGAATTACAACGACCAAGATCAAATGGTCAAATTATCTAATTTGAGCAGGGGTGGATGTCGACTCATCTCAGAGAACCATTGTAGTCCACAAGCTAGTGTCCATCTCACATTTCTAGTACCGTCCAAGATCCATCGGCAGCAATTGCAGGTTCAGTCCCCAATTCTTGCTAGAGTAGTACGCTCGCATCACACGCCACACGACCATTATATCATCAATATTCAGTTTCGGGGTGCACTGTTAAGTGAACATGGGGTAGATAAGCTTATTGAGGAAAACCTCGATAAGAAATTAGCTGATTATCACGTGTAAACAAATTGCGAATTCCTTCAAGTGAACAATGAGTTGTCTATTTGGAATTAAATCTATCCATTTTTAAACAGCTTAAAAAGTAATTTCTAATGAGTATGAGAAAGTATGTACGAGATATCTAGAAAGAAAGAGAAAGAGCGTCGTAAAATAGTTTTTCCAGCCCGGCTCCATGTTCGTAACATTACAGAAGATGTAGTAGGTTTAGATCTCGCGCAGATGGGATGTCGAATCAAATCTAAATATCGATTAAACATACTTTCAAAACTAATATTAGAATTTTATATTCCTTCAAAGAAAGAAGAAGGTAAGTATGTTGTCGGAGACCCAATGGGCAACGTAATTGTTCGTTGGTCAAAGCCAAGTAAACAGGAAGGTTATTTCATTCTTGGTCTAGAGTTTGGTGCAGAACCGAGAGAAAATCATGGGGTCACTGAATTACTCGGAGGTCGGAGGTGTGAAACAGCAGAAACATTAAAATGTCAAAATAGTTCATTAATGGGTCACTACGCAGAATGTTTTGCATGTGGGCAAAAAAGTATTCGACAGTACTCACTGAAAAAAAAGGCAATTCACATTCAAAACAATATTTTTGGTATTCCAACCTATTGCGAGCCTGTACCTGGATTGGATCCAATTGATTACAACCTACTCTACTTAACAATCTGCCCTAATTGCCACTTCACAGCTCCAGGCGATGAATTTTTTAAAATCAGCAAAGAGGACGAACCGTATCATCATACTTTTCCATCAGCTGAATTTTCTGAAAGATGGTCAGAGGTACAGGCAGAACTGAGTGAAAAATACGAAAAATTAAAAGATGGAATTGATGGAGAAGAGAGATCGATTGAACAAGCTTTGTTGAGTTATGAGTTGGCAACTAGAACTTTCGAAACGCTTTGTGAAGTCGAACCAACTAACGGCTCTTTCTCGGGGCTTCTTGCAATGATTCGAACTCGTCATTCCCAAGTATGCATTAGCTATCCGATTGATTCTCCGGAAAAGGGAAAAGAACGAGCCCATGAACTGTTGCTAGAAGCTCAGACAGATCTGGACGAAAATTTTGGCAAGTTAGATGAGATGCAAAGTTTGTTAGCCGCGCAGCTGCTGATAGCGATTTCAATCTACTTTAAGGACATTGACGTGACAGGAAAATACATGAAATTTTTAGATCAGTTTGATTCTAGAGAAAAGCCTGATAAAGACAGTCAAATTGGGAAAACTCTGCTTCAGGTCAGAATAACTGTAGAGGAACTTTATAAAAACCGCCACGAATACCACAAGGATCAACTAAAAACCTTCATGCCACTATAGATGCAAACAGCACTCACGGACTACATAGCCAAAATGAAATACGCCCTCTTTTTGTTAGTGTTCTGGAGCCTGTTTCCACTTATTGGTTGTGAGAGTGGTCGCAATCCTGTGGACGGTGTTGTGGTCTATGATTTTGATTTCGACCTAGATCCTGATGTTGATGTAGACGTGGGTGGTGGTAGTGGAGGTAGTGGTGGCGGTGGCGGTTTTGGGGGGAGTCCACCTGGTACACTTCCCCCAGCGGGATCAGTTGCCTGCAATGTTGCGGAGCTTGGCGGTCTACACCAATTGAGTTTTTTTCGAGATGCTCGACAAAAGAAGTTACTGGAATTGGCAGGATTTGGTGGCTTGTCCTTAGATGGTGCAGCCAACGCCTACGTTGTTGAAACCTCCGCAAATAATGAAATTGGTTTAATCAAGTATGGACGCCAAGGACAGCCAGAGTGGGAGAGAAAAATTGGCGTTATTGAAGAGAAGTTGGGTGTTGGGATTAGTGCTGACCCATTTGGTGGTGCAGCCACATTCCTAACACAAGGTTCAGAAATCGGCGGCAACTCAGACATAGAAATCACAAGTTATGATCCTGAAGGGATCAAAAAATGGTCTCGTGTCATCCAATCCAACATGGATGATGTTGCGCTGGGATCGAGTATTGACCGTCAACGAAATGTACTTACCACAGGTTTCACGCTAGGTAACCTTGAGAACTACGTGAGTGTGAATCCAGGTGGATGTGACTACGGACATTTCAATAGCAATGACAATATTTCTTTAGCTGAAGGGCAAAACAGTAGTTGGTTCCGACTTTCTGATAACAACAGTACAACTAAAAACTATAGTGTTGTTGTCAACAGCTTCTTCAATACGAGAACGTTAAGTGACAATGACAGTTTTTTTAGTGTCACAGTAAATAATGACGTATATCCACCACATTTTCAGGTAACAATCCTATCTAATAAAAAAAATGACCATGGTTATGCATCTTTGACAGTCGATGATGGAGAGGGAGGATCATGTCAAAAGAATCTTAATTTGTTTGTCTTTGAAGTAAATGATGACCCAATCAAAGATGATGATGTAAATTCGGATTGGCATATCTTCGCAGGAGACAATTTTACTTGCGACATGGCCGGTTCATTACCTGGTGATGGTAAGTGCTATACGAATGTAGAAGACGTAAATGACCGGGGATTTGTGATGAATTCCGATCCAAGCAAAGTTGAAGCTTATGACAATCTAACTGGTCCTTATTCTGATAATTGGAGTATTGATTTTGTTTCAAAGCCGGTCGATGACAAACAAACTGATGACAGAGTAAATTATCACATTACTCCTGACGGACACTGGTGGGTTGCTCCGAATACCAACTTCAATGGAAGACATTATTTTAAATTTTATGTCCGAGACAATGATCACAAAGAATCAGATAATCCAGATCACTGGAACAAAGGTCGGTATTGCGTGGCTTCAGTAACTGATGAATCAGATAACAGTACTCCAATTTTACGCTGCCAGACACAGTTGGATCATACCAATGATGATCTGTTTACATATTCAATCAATGAAGGGGATAATACCACTGCAATAATTTATGCACATGATCGGAACAATCAGCCTCTTGATTTTAGGGTTTTGGAAGGGACAGACCCCGGATACGGTTCAATAACGTTGTCTGGATCGGCTAAACCAGTAGAAACCTGTTTCAACAATGGGAGTGTTCATCTCTACAATTGTGACTCTTCTGAAACAGTAGATAATAGGCCATCTTATCAGCAGTATCACGATTATGGTTATGCTTGGATAGATAATTCTACCGACAATACGACTACCTGGTTTTATCGTCACTCGATGAATCCAAATGACTACTCAGACTATCCCCTCAACAGTCCGGGAAATTACGAATTTAAGATTCGTTTTACGGATCAGACTGGTTTTTACAATGATGGTAGAGTTCGGATAACAGTGAAGGCAGTAAATGATCGGACAATCGCTTATGATAACAATACTCTAGCATCAGAATATGTAGAAAACAGTACTGGTTATGAACTTTATCCTGCACCCCTTAACGTTGCTAATCCATTAGATAATTGGGAGGACATGGACAACAGCTCACCAGAAAAAAGAAATAAAATACTTCTACAGGCATCAGATATCGAAGATACGATTGATAACCTAACATTTTACGCTGTAAGTAGTTGGTGTGAAAGATCAAACTGCAACATCCTCGAAAAGGGATCGCCAACGCCACAAATTAATAGTGCCTATGAAAACTTTGCAGGAACAAATAGTAGCAACTACATATATCGAGGGAAAAGAGAACTCCACGTCAGACCATGGAATAATCTGAGTTATCAAGTGTACTCAACTAATTTTAATTTCAAAGTCAGGGACAATGGAAGATATGGCATTTATCACAATGGGAGTAATTGGGTAACTACAGATCGACTAGACTCGGCAAAACAGAAGATCAGCTTAGTTCTATTTGGGCTGAATGATCAGCCAGTTGCAGACAACATATCAGTCAATGTAAGTGAAGGTGTTCAGAAAACAATTACCTTGAGAGCTTCAGATGAAGATAAAGAAGATAAAATCAGCCATTTTACAATAACGAAGCTTCCTGATCCCAAGTATGGTCTACTTCGAAAGATAGACAATACTTCTATAAATTTGGGTGAAACCATTACAGCTACCTCTAATCAAGCAGTAATCTACTTCAACACTCATGACAATTTGAGTACTGGGTTGGTAGCAGTCGACTCGTTTACCTATACAGCAACAGATAATTCATCAACGACGAAAAGCGATCCAAGACAACCTGATCCTATATACAACGAACCGAAAGAATCTGACAATGCAACGGTCCAACTGACCATCTATGGTGCCAATGATCGTCCGACAGCAGGAGCAGTTTCTGATAGTCTAACAGAGGACGCTCCCAAAGGAACAAATCTTTCGTTTTCAGACATTGATCTGAACGATAGTGCATCGTACTATACTCTTACATCACTACCTACCTACGGAAGCATTAATGTTGGGGGTACTCAACTAACCAACAGTAGTTTACCCTACAACCTGCCAGCGGGAACAAACTCAGTTACTGTTAGCCCACAACAGTCACTTGCGAAAGATCAAGTATATTCAGATAGTTTCAATTATACTGTAACTGATAATTCTTCCACAACGGTTTTACATCAGGAGACACACGATAACAAAACATCTTCGATTAGTACGGTTAGTCTGACAATCACTGGGGTCAACGATGCTCCAGTTGCTAATAATGCAAATCAAGGAAATTTTGGATACGGACAAGCGAATAAAACTTTTTCACTAACTGGATCAGATGTAGATGGTGACAGTATCAGTTATATTCTTAACACAAGCCCAAAGTACACTCCCATTGCCAGTTTCAATCCAGCAAATGGCGCAGTAAGTCTTAGCACCCATAGCTTCTCAATTCCTAATGTTGCTTTCAGAGAGAACCTGGTGTTCCAAGTAAAAGATGTACATAACGCAGTATCAGAAAATGCGACGGTGACCTTCGACGCACTTGGGCCAGGTTGTGTTGCTAGCATTTTGGCTAGTCCAGGAAAAGTAATGAAAGAATCAGTCAATACTGATGCTTTCTTAACAAAGTTTGATTCAGAAGGTACTCTGCTTTGGTCGCGCACGATTAGCACACCCACAGAAGATGTCAGCATGGGTACTGTCACAGATTCGTTCGGTAATACTGTTGTGTCTGGCTACACTCGTGGTGAACTTACTGGAACAGCCAACGTTGGTGGACTTGATGCTTTTCTAGTCAAATTTAGTCCGTCCGGAAGAGAGCTTTGGCGCCAACAATTTGGTTCGTTGGGGGATGATGTGGTACTTGCTCTGACAACCGATGAAGATGGAAATATATATTTGACGGGTCAGACAAGCGGTACTTTGCTAGGACATCAGAGTACCGGAGGCACAGATCTTTTTGTAGTGAAATATGATACTGAAGGCAGACTTCAATGGAGTCAACAATGGGGAGCAGGTATACATGGTCTTGGAGCAGAAATTTCGGTAGACGTTCAGGGTCAACTAAATTTGCTAGGCCTGAGAGTGTCTGAAAATCAAAACACTGAAGTAGAGTATTTTTACGCTCGCTTGGATTCATCTACAGGCGATTTACTATTGACATTACCTCTCCAGACCAATGCTCCAGATGCCTCTGGGCTGGCTTTAGATTACACGGGCAATGCCTTCTTAGCCCAGCCACCATCTCCGGCGGAGCTTAACTCCAATACAATACCTGTCCTAGAGTACCGTCCAAATTAATTTTAGCTAACTAACGATCGTGACTTCCCTCTGGGCAAAAAATTAGCCTGCTGTTGGATTCCTTATGGAGATTTGATAACGGTATGATTGTAGGTGGTATGGATAGCAAAATATATCTGTTCACATTTCTGCTCCTCTACCTATCCAACTGTTCATTGATGGGTTTGGAAGATGAGGAAAGTACTGTGGATACAACTCCTCCAGTTCCTCTCACCGCACTTCAAGGAACTTGGAACTCTAGCTGTACCAGCGGAAGTCCCTATCAAACAGAAACACTTCAAATCGTTGGATTCGACCTGACATTAGATGCAATTACTTTCGATGACAGTTTTTGCAGTTCTGCCAGATACTCGGTGAGGAGGAGTTATTCAAATCTTGTTGGTGGTTCATCTCCTCTGATTTTGCCTAATGGATCTGTGGGCTACACAATGAACAGTCGATTGAAAGAATTTAGTGTGACTCCCCTGACCAGTGAAGCTAGAGAAACAATGAATAACACGCTTTACTGTGGTATTTCTAGTTGGCAAGATAACCAATCTTCGAATATCGCTGGCAGAAACTGTGGCTCTGGAACAAATCCAGTGCTTGATACGTTAGTGACAGATATGTATAGCTTAGCGGGTTCGAGCCTTTACATTGACAGCAGCAAGAAGTCTTACCAAAAAAATCCCTAACAATATTATCGAGATTGACTGAGTTCGCAGCTACTAGTGTTGAGGGGCTCTGTCCTTGAATTCATGTTCCCCCGGTTGTTTCTCGAAACCAATTGTTCAACCCTATTTCCTGAGTTGAACTAGGCTCCAGAATAAGCAGCAGATTTTTTCTCAGTAAATAAAACAATTCTGGTGGCAGTAGGTGTGCATCGAACTTTTGGGGTTGTTCGTGCGAAGAATCTTGGTCCGATTTAGGATGGAAAAGCATGGTTTGTAAGTATTGATCACACTTTTTTGCGCACTAGAAAATGAGAGACTGGATTGAAGGCCAGACTCTCATGCTGTCTATTCCGAATAAAACCTGCACCTCCCTCACCTTTCTCTGGCTAGTATTCTCATACCTTTTTAACAGTACGAAATCCAATCGACTCTAACGGTAGAGTGAGCCCATCACAGACAAATTAGAAAAACTGTGCAGGGCAAGTTTTACTCTGAATGCAAGCTACCAACTAGCTCTGATTCAGATTTTCTGAAAAAGAATGAATACATTTTCCTAGTCACTTTAAAATCTGCTGCATTGTTTTGCCAAAACATTGATCGTTTTTAAGATGCAGTAACTCAGCTAAGGCAAATGGATTTGGCTTACCAGGGTATCCGCTACATATTAAGTGGGAAGAAATCCACAATTCTTTTATGGCTCTGGACTTTGAGTGTGACTTTCTCCGCGGTCACTTCAAACGCTCAGGAACCATCAGAGAAAAGAAAGTGGATTGGCTGGGGATCAGCTTATGGATCTTATGAACAAGATGACTTGAAGGCTGAGGAGATGGAGGGAAGCACATTAGAATTGATGACGCTTCACCGTTCTTTCGAAGATACCATGGTACTTGGCCAGGCTCTCCTTGATACTCGTTTTGAGCACCATTTTCTGGATGACCAAGGGCTTTATCATAGCATTAAAGCTCGCGTAATTCATGGATACTACTCAATTGGCTTTGGCAAATCTTTAGAAGTGTTGGATAGTGTCGAGCATGATTTGATTCAAATAGGAGGAAGTTTAGAGCTATTGGGTGGTTTTGGCATTCTTCAATTTGATAAACTTGAGAGAAACGCACTGGGCGAGGTAGTACACTATGGTGAGCGATTTGGAACAGATTTCTTGGTTGGCTACCAACTTTCAATATACGCAGATTTCGACAATGCTTGGACCATTGGAGTAAAATCAGCTTTTTACCGCAATACACTCTACATCGATTACGAAGAAGTAGAGGGCAGACTAAATCATATTTACTCCAATATGTTTTTTATTGGAACAAAACTTGGCGCAGTCGATTGCGTACCAACACGCTATGTGATCTGTAAGTAAAAGAATTGTTCTAGTTTAAGACGCGATTTTCCTATCATATTGAAGATGTAGTGAGGTCCTTGAAGTCCGGTCTTGTTCCAGACGAATTCGCTTTCCTACCAGCCACCAACTTCCTCCACTGGATTGATTCTGAATAAGCCCTTCTTCTTTATTCCCGTCAGCAAGAATTTCTAATCATCCCTTCCTGAGCCACAAAGGGCTCAGTCCCTAATCTCATTCTTTCAAAAAATCGTGAAATAATTTTTTACAGTCCGCTTTGTTAGAATTCGTTTTCAGATGGTACGACACAAAAATGAAACATACTAAGAGAAACTGTAATTAATCTAAAATTCCTTGCGCTAGCTCATTCTAATGCCTAAGAAATAGGGCATGGTTATTTCAGATGAGTTAAAATCAATAAATATCCAATAAAATGGGCCCGACTTTGATAATTAAAACACACTGGCGTCCAGAGTTTCTTTGCACGTTCACCCGCTTTTTTGAAAGATTTCCACGCACGATAACCTGAGTATTTTGCACATTAGAAGCAACATCAAAGTCTCTTGATAATTGGATTCCAACCAACAAACTAGTTAGCCAAAAAGATTGATGAAATCCCAAATTTCTTTCCTTTGTTTACTTTTCCTTTCCTCCTTGTTTGGTTGTAAAGAAGACACAACCATTTATGAAGACATTGAGTTTCCTCGAGCAGATAGCGATGAGACACAAGGTGGAGGTGGTGGAGGTGGTGTCTGTCGTGTTCCTGGAGCAACAGGTGCAAGTGGGGTCGCTTTTTTGAGTGATGAATCCCAGCAGCTATTGATGTCATTGGCAGGGTTGAACCAATTATCCTTGGATGCAGAAGCCAATACCTACGTGGCTAGGGGCTTCAGCCACAAATCCAGATATAAAGCTAGTCAGGTATGATCGATTGGGAAGGTACCATTGGAGTCGGCAGTTGGGATCGCCGCAGGAAATTGAGTCCTTTGGGGTTTCCACAGGTCCTTATGGCAATGCATACACCCACCTGACACAGTCTACGAATGAGGCTGGCTACAGTGATCTAGATGTGGTACTGGCCAAGTACGATTCGACCGGAGCAGAACGCTGGGCGCGCACGCTTGGTTCTCCGGCAGATGAGATGGTTCTGGGTTCACGAGTGAATCGACAAGGTGATTTATTTGCTACAGGCTTCACTTTTGGGAATTTAGAAAACTTTGTCGCTTCCTCTCATTGTGAACCAACGTTTCCCAGCAATAGTGAATATAACTATGATGCCTCGACAAATACTTTAACCGTACCCGAGGATTTGGATAATGACACTAAAGATCCTGGTAGCGATCAAAGCTTCAAAGTAACACTGGCGAGTGGTGCGAGCTATTCAGCTAGCAGCGCAGATTCAGCACTGGCTACAGTTTCCGCTGTAGACAGCAGCACCGGCGAATTCACGCTAAGTCTGAAAAAGAATCAACATGGGTCCACAACGATCACAGCTTCCAGTAGTTGTGGCGATCAGTCGTTCACGCTAAACGTCACTTCGATTGATGATACGATTGGAAATAGAAAAAATAATCAGGTCTACTTCACGAATGCTGGAGATAACTTTACTTGTGATGCAAAGAGCGCCTGTTTTACCAATGATAATGACACACCGGATGGGGGGGTTGTCTCTGATAATTGGAGCATCAAGACGGCCCCGGTAAATGGTACGGCAGGGATTACACCGAGTGGTGAGTGGTGGTATCAGCCATCTAGTACTTTTAATGGAAGAGAGTACTTCTTAGTCGAGGTATATGATAACGACGGTTTTGTCAATGAGCGTGAAATCTGCGTGGCGTCAGTGGCCGACAGCAGTGATCCTATTCTGCGGTGTCAGGGCCAGATTGGTAGCGCTACGGATAATCTGACGGAACAGAACAAAATGGATGAGGATGGTGGGACAGAGACCAGCACAATCTATTTTCACGACAAGAACAACCAGCCCTTGTCCTATCAAATCATCAACCTGCCAGATAATGGAACCGCTGGATATTACAAAACAACGGACGGCACCGCTTGGTTAACTAACCAGACAGATAACCAGACAGATTGGAACTACCGCCCTGATGAAAACTATTTTGGAACCGAAACATTTGTGATTCAGTTTGCTGATGGCATCGGAAATACAAACCATGTGGAAGTAAAAGTTAAGGTGAAGTCTGTTAATGACAAGCCTATCCCTGCAGACATTTCAGCGACGATCACGGAAGACAATTCCTCTTCTTACTCGGTTAACTTGAGTGCTACTGATATCGAGGATGCAGCGATCACAAATTTCATCAAAAATAGTGACCCATTGTACGGAACAGTCAGCAGTTTTAATTCCCCGACAGGAACCTTCACGTTTACTCCATTTGATAATCTGAGTGTAGGAACCTACACGACAACCCTCACGTATCACGTCAAAGACAGCAACAATGCCCAGTCCGTCACTCCTGCGACAGTCACCCTGACGGTCATTGGGGCCAATGATCAACCGGTAGCGGACAATAAAACTCCGGGAATGATTACTGAGGGAAGCCCGAGCAACATCAACCTTTCGGCAACAGACATCGACCAGGATGACAGCATCATCCAGTACAACATCACCTCGCTACCTCAACATGGCATGCTGACTGACAACGCGACTGGGACACCTTTGAACATCGGCTCTTCGACAAGCTCCGTTGTGACCTTCACTCCCTTTGACAATCTCAGTGCGAGCTTCTCGCAAGCTACTAGTTTTACATATGTAGTGAGTGACAATTCTTCCGCAGCCAATGACACTTCGGACAACGCAACAGTCTCATTGACAGTAAATGGCAGCAATGACATTCCCATCGCAGGTACGGTCGTCGATAATGTGACTGAGGACAGTCCAGCCACTGTTACGCTGACCGCCAGTGATGTTGATACAGGCGATGGTTTGACCTATTCCCAGCCCATCACCCCTCAGTATGGCACCATCACCAACTTTAATTCGGCGACAGGAACCTTCACTTTCACTCCGTTTGATAGCCTGAGCCACAATCTCAGCTACACAGAGAATCTCAGCTACACAGTACAGGACAGCCAAGGTCAGAATTCCAGTAGTGCCTCGGTTACTCTCAACTTGACGGGAGTCAATGACTCACCTGTTGCCAACAACGTGAACATAGGCAACATCAATTGGGGTCAATCTGGCAACTTCACTCTGACTGGATCCGACATTGATGGAGACAACTTTACGTTCACGATCATCGGTCAACCCCAATACGCCCAGATCAGCAGTTTTGACAACAGCACAGGCTCATTAGTGCTAACCCCGAACAATAACCTGACGAACAATACCACTAATGCTGATAACCTGACCTTCACGGTCACAGACAGCAACAACGCAGTTTCAAATACTGCGACAGTTAGTTTCTCGGTACTGGGACCGATTTGTAGTGCGAATCTGGAGGGTGATTTCCTCAACAGTCCAAGAACAGTTCGCAATAACGCAGACATCTTTCTTACCAAGTACAATCAGCATGGTGACCACCTATGGAGCCGTCAAATCGGAAGCACAGCAGATGATGTGAGTTTTGCAGTGACCACAGATAGCCAGGGCAACACCTACGTGACCGGCTTCACCCAGGGGCTTCTCCATGGAGAAGCGAACGCTGGGGGATTAGATGTTTTCTTGATCAAGTTCAGCAGTCAGGGGCGAGAACTGTGGCGCAGACAGTTTGGTTCAAATGGTGATGAAACGGGATTGGCGATCACCACGGATGAGGAGGCGGATGTCTACCTGACCGGGCAGACCAATGGAAGTCTTGGAGGTTTCACAAACAAGGGAGGAAAAGATCTCTTCGTGGTCAAGTATGATACTCAGGGCGATCAACAGTGGATTTACCAGTCAGGTACAGATCAAGATGACCTGGGAACGGAGATCTCAGTAGACGCACTAGGTCGCTTGAACCTGCTAAGCTTAACTGCAACTGGTGGCTCTGTAGAACAGTCCCAACGCTTCCTCAACCGTTTCCACCCCGAAACAGGCCAACAACTCTGGTCGCTGCCACTGGAAAATCCAAGTCTGGAACATCAGGTCCTTGCACTGGATTACACAGGAAACGCCTTTCTTGCGGGTAAGGAGGTGGCTGACCCCGATCAATTTGGATCAGACCAGATTCTTGAATACCGCCCCGATTCGCTCCAGTAAATCGGCTTAAATTACGTCAATACTGATATTGTCGGTATCAACGATGTCGCTTTGAGTCTTTTTCATCGAATCCACCTGGTTGAAAGGAGCGAATTGTCTTATTGCAAAGGTCGGTAGAGTTTTGATGTCACCAAACTCAACGCTGACTGAGAATATCCCGAGCAGTACTGAGCCAAGTTAAATTCCCCAAAGATCACCTACCTCTTCTGTCAGTAAATTTGTTTTTTCTTCGCTTCTTCTTGCGAAATTCGATTTCGATAAGTAGGCATTCAGGCATGAATATTTCACTTTGAGCTTACTTGAAATTAATTCCACAAGAGTTCTCGGCCTACGAAAAAAGCAACAGCAACCCGCCTCAACCCCTGCAAGGTTGCTTCTGAGAGTTCTTGGACTGCGCATGGAAGCGACAAGGTCTTCAAGGAAGCCTCAAAAATCCTGTAAGAGAATCTAGCTGATCGGAGCGATCTGCCCATCCGGTCTAGTGTTCTGGAGCCTTTGATGAAGTCGCTGCTGATCCTGCTGAGTACATTCCTTTCCTTAGCTCTTGTGGGCTGCAAGGAAGGCACGATTGTCTATGACATCGACTTTCCCCGGGCAGACAGCGATGAAGCGCAGCCCAAGCGCATTGCCCCAGCCAGCGTCAGTCTGCTGGCGGCCTCTCCGAACCTGGCTGAGAATGCCGGTAGCGTGCTGGTCAGCGCCACGCTGAACAAGACAGCCTCCAGCGCCACGACGGTTCTACTCTCTCTCTCCGGCAGCGCCACGCTGAACACCGACTACAACATCGACAACACGACTATCGAGATCCCCGCTGGATCCCTGACCGCCAGCACGACCCTGCGCAGCCTGGATGATCTGATCGATGATGATGCCGAGACCATCGTTGTGGAGATCTCTTCCGTTGCCGGAGGAGATGGAGCAACCGAAGACGGTGATCAACAGGAGACGGTCACGATCACCGATGATGAGGCAGCCCCAGCTGTTACGCTGGCTACCTCAGTCAACAGCTTCATGGAGAACGCGGCCAACCCGGCGGTGACCCTGACGGTCTCAATGACGGCAGCGGCAACGAGCAATACAACGATCCTACTGGGTGTCTCCGGTACAGCCACTGGTGGTGGAGGGGATTACAGTATTGGCAGTACCACCCTGGTGATTCCCGCTGGCTCAACCAGCATCACGACAACCCTCAGCAGCAATGATGATCCGTACTACGACGATGGTGAGACGATTATCGTCGAGATCAGCAGTGTCAGCGGGAGCACGGCCGCCGAGAGTGGCAACCAGAGAGAGACAGTCACGATCAATGATGATGAGGCTCAGCCGACGGTGAGCCTGACCGTAGGTTCGAACAACCTGACGGAGGCAGCGGGTGTGACGAACAACACCAGCGTGACGGCCACGCTGAGTTACGTCAACAGCACAGCGGTGAGCATCAACCTGTCCTTGAGCGGCACAGCCAGTGACCCGGCTGACTATAGTATTGGTACAACCAGCCTGACAATCCCTGCTGGCAGTACCACAGCGACAACGACAGTGACGACCCAGGATGACTCGATCTCAGAGGGTACCGAGACGGTGATCATCGATATCAGCTCCGTCAGCGGTGGTGACAGCGCTGTGGAAGCCTCCCCGGCTCAGCAACAAACCATCTCGATCACCGATGATGAGGCCAATCCAAGTGTGACACTGTCGACCTCGACCAATTCGCTCAACGAGACGGGAGCTGGGGACAACGCCACGCTGACGGTGACCATGAACCCGGTAGCTTCGAGCGCGACAACGGTGACGCTGGCTCTTTCAGGGACAGCCACCGGCGGGGGCAGTGACTACAGAATCGACAACACTGTCTTGACGATTGCCGCTGGAGTGGCCACCGCGACAGCAACGATCAATGCCCAGGATGATCCCTACTATGATGATGGTGAGACGATCATTGTCGACATCAACTCAGTCAGCGGGGGTAACAGCGCCACAGAGTCTGGGAGTCAGCAGGAGATACTGACCTTCAATGATAATGAGATCCAACCGACGGTGAGCCTGACGGTGGATAGTAACAGCATGGGTGAGACGGGTGGTTCGGTCACCCTGACGGCGACACTGAGTTATGCCAACAGCGTCAGCACGAATGTGACCCTGGGGACCTCGGGGACCGCAACGAACTCAACGGATTATAATCTCAGTAGCAGCACGATCACGATTGCCGCCGGCAACACTACGGGGACGGCGACCCTGAGCAGCGTGGGGGATTCAATCAGTGATCCGGCCGAGACGGTGATTGTTGATATCACCAATGTCAGTGGGGGGGACAACGCGACGGAGGCCACTCCAGCCCAGAGCCAGACGGTGACGATCACAGACGATGAAGCCTTGCCAGTGATCAGCCTGAGCAGCTCAGCGAGTACTCTCAGCGAGGTGAATGCTTCGGTAACGCTGACGGTGACAGCGAGCCCGGCCTCCTCTTCAGTCATCACGGTCAACCTGGCTGAAACTGGTACCGCCAGCGGGGGTGGGGTGGACTACAGCCTGGGAGCGGGCGTGCTCAACATCAGCGCTGGCAGCACGACGGTGACAACCAACATCACTACTGTCGATGATGGGGTCTATGATCCAGCTGAGACAGTGATCATCGACATTGCCAGTGTCAGTGGCGGTGGTGCGACGGAGTCTGGTAGCCAGCAGGAGACGGTGACGATCAGCGACGATGAGGGAGCCCCGACGGTGAGCCTGTCGGTAGATAACAATACAGTCACCGAAGGAGCTGGTGTGGGAGCCAGGACGGTGACGGTGACCTTGTCCAATACTGCTTCAGATAATGTCACGGTGGGACTCTCAACGTCAGGGACTGCCAGCGGGGGTGGGACAGACTATACGCTCAACAGCAACTCGCTGGTGATTGTTGCCGGCAGCACGACAGCTTCAACTACGCTGGACATTGCTGAGGATGGGTTGATTGAGGGGACGGAGACGATCATTGTGGACATCAGTTCGGTGACCAACTCAATCGGGATCACAGAAAATGGGGTGCAGACCGAGACGCTCAACCTGACAGATAATGACCCAGACCTGCTGGTTTATTATCCACTAAATAATGATCTACAGGACTATAGTCCACAGGGAACCAGGACGGGTGCAGAAGGTTGGCCCTATCACTTAGCGGAAGGTAGCAGCGACAGCGATATTGATTTCGGGGAAGGATGTGCTTATGGCAATTCTGGTTATATGAGCGGTTCTGGTGCGTATGATGGCACTCGAGGCAATGGAACTTGGGGAGTCAATAATGATTTCTCAAATGCTGATTTTCCAGCAAATGACGGAAATTGGACGGTTTCGGTGTGGACATCACCCGATGGAGACCTCGAAAAATTTACGAGTATCTTCTCCACTGGTGACAATAACAAAGGTCCAGAGTTGCAATTGGATGTTGATGATAAGTATGAGCCAATTGGTAGAATCCGTCTCTTCAATAAAATGAGTGATAATTTGAAGGGGCAACAGTTACGACAATCTACTTGGTATCACGTGGTAGTGGTTCACCATGCAGACGACTCCGTCGAGTTGTATGTAAACAATGTGTTGAAAGATACGGAAACAAATTGGCCGTATACCTCCGGTGGTAACTTACAGTGGGACAAGATCAAGATTGGTCAAAATCGTTATCGGGACGCCAATTACAAGGGATACATTGATGAGTTTAAAATCTATGGCCGGGCCTTTACTGCCTCAGATGTAGCCAATCTCTATAATTTTACGTTGCCTCCGGCAGTAGAGAACATCAATGTTTCGGGTCAAGGCGGTTCCACTCTTCGACTAACCTGGGATGAAGTTGATGGAGCAATTGACTACACGATCTTTCAAGCAGAGAAATCCAGCAGTGGCCTCACGAATGTGATTACTTTCACCAATCCCAACCTGGATACTTCTACGGATCCAGATTTATCTGCAATCCTAGGCATCACTTCCTGTACATCAGGGTCCTGTTCCTACGATGTGACAGGTTTGACAAACAACAAATACTACTACTATCGGATCGCCGCTCGAAACGGACGGGGAAGCGGGCAAGTCTCACCCAACAGTGAAGTCAGCGCACAATGCTGTTCCCCCTGATTTGAACGCAGACCCTGGCTTTCCTGATGTTTAGACCGTTTCCTAGCGCTCTGAGACTTCAGGATTTTTTTTTCTCTCTGACATCCTCTCAAATTTCCTGATTCGGGAGGATTGATCTCTCTTAGAATCCTCTCTTCCCGCCTAGTTCTGATCTTAATTCATACCGAAATTTTCCAGAAATTTGCTTGAGAACTTTCTGCTACAGGTGGATGCTTAACCCGTTGTAGTTACCTCTTTAGCTGCTTAGATTGCGCTCTTCGCTGTTTTTTATTTGCTGGAGTATATTCTGATGCCCGTTGTCATCACAGACATTCCGCGTCCACCTGAAGCATTGGTGCAGGCCTATCAGGAGTTGGACGTTGCCACAGTTCACGAAGCCCAAGGTCGCAAGGGTCTGCTGGCGTCCTACCTGCGCCCGATCTACCGTCCTGCCAAGATTGTGGGCACAGCCGTCACCTGTGAGGTGGCCCCTGGAGACAATTGGATGATTCATGTGGCGGTCGAGCAGTGTCAGGCTGGAGACATCCTTGTGGTAGCTCCCACGAGTTCGTGTGAGGATGGCTATTTCGGGGATCTGTTGGCGAACTCGCTACAGGCGCGAGGAGTACTTGGCTTGGTCATTGATGCCGGGGGGCGGGACGCCGCAACCTTGACTGAAATGAAGTTCCCCGTCTGGTCCAAGGCGATCTTCGCCCAGGGCACGGTCAAGGAGACGCTGGGAAACGTCAATACTCCACTGGTTTGTGCTGGTGCGCTGGTGCATCCGGGGGACCTGATCCTCGCAGATGACGACGGCGTGGTCGTGGTCCGACAGGCTGAGGCCGCCGAGGTTCTGCAAAAAGCACAGGCTCGGCTAGCCAATGAAGAAGACAAGCGTGCCCAACTCCAGGCTGGTGTGCTGGGACTAGATCTCTACAAGATGCGCGAACGACTCGCAGAGAAGGGGTTAAAATACGTCAAGTATGCTGAGCAGGGCTGAAATGCAGACCGCAATTCCTGCCTGCCAGATGCGTGGTGGAACCTCCAAGGGCCTGATTTTTCTGGCTGACGATCTGCCGAACGATACCCAACGACGTGACCAGGTGCTGCTTGCTGCCATGGGTTCCCCAGATCTGCGTCAGATTGATGGGGTGGGTGGGGCTCATCCGCTCACTAGCAAGGTGGGGGTGGTCTCCAAGTCTACTCGCTCCGATGCGGATATCGACTATCTCTTCCTGCAAGTCGTCGTCGACAAGGCCGAGGTCAGTGACAGTCAGAACTGCGGCAACATCCTGGCAGCAGTCGGTCCCTTTGCCATTGAGAAAGGACTCGTCAAACCGCAGGGTGATCTCACCGAGATTCGCATCCACATGGTCAATACGGCCAACCTGGCTATTGCCCAGGTTCAGACGCCACAAGGGAAAGTCAACTACGAAGGGACAGCCCGGATCGATGGGGTTCCTGGTACAGCTGCCCCAGTCCTTCTGGATTTTCTGGACACCGCTGGTTCGAGCTGTGGGGCTCTGCTACCGACAGGCAGGGCCTGCGATCAAATTGATGGAGTCCATGTCACCTGCATCGACAACGGCATGCCTGTCGTGCTGATCGCAGCCCAGGATTTGGGCAAGACAGGTTATGAAACTCCGGAAGAATTGGAAGCAGACTCGCAACTGAAGAGCCGGGTTGAATCCATTCGCTTGCAGGCCGGTTCACTGATGAATCTAGGAGATGTCAGCAAGCAGACGGTCCCCAAGATGTCACTGGTGGCTCCCGCTCAACAAGGAGGAGTGATCGCCACTCGGACTTTCATCCCACACCGGGTGCATGAAGCGATTGGAGTGCTGGGAGCGGTCAGCGTGGCCTCGGCGTGTGTGCTGCCCGGATCCGTGGCTCAGGCTGTTACTGGACTGCTGCCCGAATGTGGTAGAGTGACTCTGGAAGTGGAACATCCAACAGGATTTTTCACGGTCGGTTTGGAAGTTGAAGTGCAGGGAAGCGAGGTCTTGCTTCATCGTGCGGGTCTCTTACGAACAGCGAGAATGCTGATGCGTGGAGAAGTGATGATCCCCTCGTCAGTGTGGAGTGGCCAGTGAGACCCATTCAGCGCATTTGTTTACTCGGTTTTGGGGAAGTTGGCCGGACCCTGGCCGAGGATCTGGGTAAGCTTTCCGGGCTTCAACTGACTGCCTTTGATCTGCTGTTTGCCGAGAAAGAGACCTCAGCCAGTAAAAATCTGTTGGCTTGTCCTCACGTGGTTGGCTATCAGCAGGCCCAAGAAGCTGTGGTGGAAGCACAGCTCGTGATTAGTGCGGTTACGGCTGCTCAGGACTTGAGAGCTGCTCAGTCGATCACAGAGACTTTGCCTAAGGACTGCTGGTTCCTCGATCTGAACTCAGTCGCTCCAGAGACCAAGCGCCATGCTGCCCAACTGATCGAGGGGGCTGGAGGTCGATACGTCGAAGCCGCGGTGATGTCTCCGATCCATCCCCTGCGTAGCAAATCCCCGATGCTACTGGGTGGTCCACATGCATTGACATTCGTAGAGATGGGTCAGGCCTTGGGCTTTGCAGGAATGAGTTTCTGTGATGCCAATATTGGCAAGGCTTCGGCGACCAAGATGTGCCGCAGCGTGATGATCAAGGGCTTCGAAGCACTGATCTCAGAGTCACTGCTCTCCGCCCGACACTACGGGGTTGAACAAGATGTGCTGGATTCGCTCAACAATCTCTTCCCGATGAAAACTTGGCCGCGCCATGCGCATTACATGATCTCACGGACCCTGGAACACGGTGTCCGCCGAGCAGAGGAGATGCGCGAGGTCGCCTTGACGGTGCAGGCTGCTGGTTTGGACCCACAAATGAGCCAGGCAACGGTGGAGAGGCAGGCCTGGGCTCCCCAGTTTGCCAAGGCGTTGGAACAGGACGAGTTGCTCCCACTGCTGGACCAGATGCTGGCTCAACTTCACTCTCAAGCAGAGAAACCCAAATGCTGATCATTGATTGCCACGGACACTACACGACGGCACCTGCGCCCTTGCAGCAATTTCGTGATGCACAGTTGGCTGCCTACAAGGATGCTTCCCAGCCACTTCCGGTACTTGGAGAGATTTCAGATGATCAGATTCGGGAGAGCATCGAGCAGAACCAACTGCGGCTGATTCGGGAACGTGGGGCTGACATGACGATCTTCTCGCCCCGAGCCTCGGCGATGGCCCATCACCTGGGAGATGAAGCGGTCTCTCAAAGCTGGACCCGAGCCTGTAACGACATGATCAAACGAGTGGTTGATCTCTTTCCAGAGACCTTCGTGGGGGTTTGCCAGTTGCCCCAATCACCTGGTGTGTCGATTGCGAATTCCATTGCTGAACTGGAACGCTGCATCCTGGAATTGGGCTTTGTCGGCTGTAACCTCAACCCGGATCCTTCAGGTGGACACTGGACTTCCAAGCCGCTGACTGACAAGAGTTGGTATCCCTTCTTTGAAAAGATGGTCGAGCTGGATGTGCCTGCGATGATTCATGTCTCTGGTTCCTGTAACGAAAACTTCCATGCAACTGGAGCACACTACATCAACGCGGACACTACCGCCTTCATGCAGTTCATCCAAGGAGACTTGTTCAGTGATTTTACGAATTTACGGTTTATCATTCCACACGGTGGGGGAGCAGTGCCCTATCACTGGGGACGCTACCGCGGCCTGGCCGATATGCTCAAACAACCGCTGCTGGCTGATCATGTGATGAAGAACGTCTTCTTCGACACCTGCGTCTACCACCAGCCGGGGATTGATCTACTGTTTCGGGTGATTGATATCGACAACATTCTTTTTGGCTCTGAGATGGTTGGGGCTGTACGCGGGATTGATCCGGAAACCGGACAATTCTTTGATGATACCAAGCGGTATGTGGATGCCCTGAATCTCTCGGAAGTGGATCGACAAAAAGTCTTCGAAGGCAACGCCCGTCGAGTCTACCCACGACTCGATACTCGTTTGCAGGAGTTGGGACGATGAGTACCTTCACGATGGATGCGGATTGGTTGCACTGGCATCAGAACCCATCCAAGCCGAGGTTCCAGCCACCTGCTGGAGCTGTGGACGCACACTGCCATGTCTTTGGCCCGGGAGGTAAGTTTCCTTTTGCTCCGGAGCGCAAGTACACTCCTTGTGATGCTTCCAAGGATCAACTCTGGCAACTGCGGGATTTTCTGGGTTTTAGCCGAAACGTGATTGTTCAGGCTACCTGCCATGGAGCGGACAACCGTGCGCTGGTCGATACCCTGAATCATTCTGGAGGCATGGCCCGGGGGGTTGCCACTGTCAAACGTACCATTACAGAGCAAGAACTTCAGGATCTGCATCAGGCAGGAGTGCGCGGGGTGCGCTTCAACTTTGTCAAACGCCTGGTGGATGCCCTGCCCTTTGATGCTCTTGGTGAGATTGCCGCGAAGATTCAACCTCTGGGCTGGCACATCGTGATCTACTTTGAGGCTGCCGAGCTTCCTGAGTTGTTCAATTTTTTCACTTCTTTGCCAACCACCGTGGTGGTCGATCACATGGGACGCCCAGATGTAAGTAAATCAGTGGATGGTCCGGAGTTTGGGTTGTTTTTGAAACTGTTGGAGGAACATCCAAATTTCTGGTCAAAGGTTAGCTGTCCGGAGCGACTCTCTCAGCTGGGGCTGCCGAGCTACTCCGACGTGATTCCCTTTGCAAGAAAGGTTGTGGAAACCTTTCCAGATCGCGTTTTGTGGGGAACCGACTGGCCGCATCCGAACATGAAATCACACATGCCGGATGATGGGCATCTGGTTGATGTGATTCCTCATATTGCCCCAACAGCAGAGCTCCAGCACAAACTGTTGATTGACAACCCCATGCGCCTGTATTGGGCTGACTAAAGAGGAAAATGGCACTCGACAAACCCTATCTCGATATTCCTGGAACCATCATTTTCGATGCAGAGCAGTCTCGCAAGGGCTACCATCTCAACCAGTTTTGCATGTCGCTGATCAAGGCAGCGAATCGGGAACGCTTCAAGGCGGATGAGCGAGCCTACCTGGATGAATGGCCAATGACTGAAGAACAGAAACAGGCCGTGCTGGCCCGTGACCTCAACTGGTGCATTCGTACTGGTGGGAATATCTATTTTCTGGCCAAGATCGGTGCCACGGATGGTAAGAGTTTCCAACAGATGGCTGGTAGTATGACCGGCATGACCGAAGAGGAGTATCGAGAGATGATGATCAAGGGGGGGCGTTCTCCCGAGGGCAACCGTTATCTCGGTGAAGACGGTGACGCCCAAGCTCATCGTCAGCCCCAGGGGAATTCTCATCATGCCCAAGCCAAGGAGATGTGACATGGCCTATGTTTCCGCTTCCGTCTATACTTCGCATGTCCCTGCAATTGGTGCTGCCTTGGATCAGGGCAAGACTCAGGAGCCTTACTGGCAGACACTTTTCAAAGGTTATGAATTTTCCAAGCAGTGGATGCAGGAAGCCAAGCCGGATGTAATCATCCTGGTCTACAACGACCATGCGACGGCTTTCAGTCTGCAGATGATTCCAACCTTTGCGATTGGTACGGCTGCTGAGTTTAGACCTGCCGATGAAGGCTGGGGACCTCGGCCTGTGCCAATGGTTCAGGGGCATCCAGAGTTAGCTTCTCATATCGCACAGTCTGTGATTCTACAGGACTTTGATCTGACAATTGTCAATGAGATGGATGTGGATCATGGCTTGACCGTACCTCTTTCCCTGATGTGTGGCCAACCAACAGCCTGGCCCTGCCCTGTGATTCCCTTTGCGGTCAACGTGGTTCAGTACCCCGTACCAAGAGGGCAGCGTTGTTTTCAACTGGGGCAAGCAATTCGTCGAGCATTAGATGAGTATGACGAAGACCTGAATGTCCAGATTTGGGGCACGGGGGGCATGACCCACCAGTTGCAGGGACCACGTGCAGGGCTGATCAATAAGCAATGGGACAGCAAGTTTTTGGACAAGTTGATCGATGATCCGGAAGATGCCGCTGCGATTCCACACATCGAATATGTTCGGGAAGCGGGTAGTGAGGGGATTGAGTTAGTGATGTGGTTGATTGCACGGGGAGCAATGAGTGATGTTGCCGGTGGTTCTAAGCCGACTGTGCGTCATCGCTTCTATCATGTGCCAGCTTCCAACACTGCGGTGGGACATTTGATCTTGGAAAATGGTATTTCAGCCTAATTTTCCAAACAACAACTGTGAGCTAAGATAGTGATTGGAGATAGCGAATGAAAATCATTTTGGCGGGACCAGGTGCTTTTGGCAAAAAACACCTGGATGGACTCAAGAATCTCGAGGGAGTTGATGTTGTTGCGCTGGTAGGACAACCTTTGGAGCCAACACAAGCTGTTGCAGCGCAGTATGGAATTCCTCATGCGATGACAGATTTAGATCAGGCGCTAGCTCTTCCAGGAGTTGAGGCCGCAATCCTGGCCACCCCTACCCCAATCCATGCTGCTCAGGCGCTGCAGTGTCTGAAAGCCGGTGTGCATGTCGAGGTCGAGATTCCCTTGGCCGATAACTGGTCGGATGCTCAAGCTGTGATGGATCTGCAACAAGAGACTGATTTGGTCTGTATGGTCGGCCACACCCGCCGCTTTAATCCATCGCATCAGTGGGTTTACAAGAAAATTCAGGCTGGTGAGTTGAAGATCCAGCAACTCGATGCGCAGACCTACTTTTTTCGACGCAAGAACATCAACGCAGCTGGAGAACCGAGAACCTGGACGGATCACTTACTCTGGCATCATGCGGCTCACACGATCGATCTCTTTCAATTCCAGACTGGAGAGGAGGTTGTTAGGGCCAATGCGGTTCAGGGACCGATGCATCCAGAATTGGGGATTGCCATGGATATGTCGATCCAGTTGCTTTCTGAATCAGGTTCAGTCTGCACATTGTCTCTCAGTTTCAACAACGATGGTCCACTAGGAACGTTCTTCCGCTACATCTGTGACAACGGCACCTACATCGCTCGCTATGATGATCTGGTCACAGCTAAGGATGAAGCAATTGATGTTTCACAGGTGGATGTTTCCATGAACGGGATCGAGTTGCAGGATCGAGAATTTATTGCTTCTATCCGTGAGGGACGTGAACCCCGTGCCAGTGTGGCCAAGGTATTGCCGACGTATCGGGTGATGCACCAACTTGAACAACAACTCAACACACAGCCGACTTTGTCATGAAATTACGAAAAATTGGAAACACAGAGGTCCCAGAAATTGGTCTGGGTTGTATGAACCTGAGCCACGGCTACGGTGGCTATCCCAGTAAGGAAGACTCTTTTGCACTACTGCAGCGAGCTTACGACCTGGGAGTGCGACACTACGATACCGCAGCTCTCTACGGTTTTGGTCGCAATGAGGAACTGGTGGGTGAGTGGATGCAGCCTTACCGCAGTGAGATTCACTTGGCCAGTAAGTGTGGGATGCAGGGAATTGATGGGAAACGCGTAATAGACGGTCGAGCTGCTACCCTGAAAGCCACCTTGGAAGATTCTTTGAGAAGGCTCAACACAGATTTCATTGATGTCTACTACCTCCACCGTTGGGACAAGAACAATGTGGCGATTGAAGAGAGTGTGGGGGTGCTGGCTGAGATGGTTCAGGAAGGCAAGATTGGTGGAATTGGCCTGTCAGAGGTTTCTGCAGCGACCTTGCGCAAAGCTCATGCAGTGCACCCGATCACTGCCGTCCAAAATGAGTATTCACTTTGGACCCGTAACCCTGAAATTGGCTTGAGTGCAGCCTGCCAAGAACTTGGGGTGACGTTGGTTGCCTTCTCTCCACTGGGCAGAGGTTTCCTTTGTGCTCCCGAACTGGGTCTTAGTAAGTTTGCAGAAGGTGATATGCGTCTGACGATGCCACGCTTTCAGGAGCCAAATATTTCTCAAAATCGTGAACTCATCAAAAAGCTCAGTCAAGTCTGTGCTGAAATCAATTGTTCTCTCGCACAGATCGCAATTGCATGGCTGCTTGCTCAAGGTGAGCATGTGCTGCCGATTCCGGGGACAGTCAAGATTGATCACTTGGAAGACGATCTTGGAGCTGCTTCCGTAACGCTCTCAGCCGAAATTTTGTCCAAGTTGGATGACCTGTTTCAGCCTGAGAAGATTCATGGTTTTCGTTATCCAGCCCTAGGAATGTCAGAGGTTGATACGGAAAGTTTCGCTTGTGAACAGTAGGATTTAATCTCGGACAGAATTAATGGATGTTGTGTAAAAATGGCATGCCTGCCGGATATTTACTTTCAGACCCGATTCCGCTCTAGCGCTAAAGTTCTTCAATGGCCAAAAGCTTTTGCGATTATCACGGCTTGGCCTACTACGGGCGAGATTTGGTCTGAAGAAGAAATTCAGATTCAGGCAAAGCGTCTACAAGAGGTCTTGGAGCAGCGTAATGTCTGGCGTGTGGAATTAACCGGCTATTCCCCGGCTGACGGACATGCTGAACCTGGCTGGGCAGTGGAACTGAATTTTGATGAGGCCTGCACCTTGGGTCTTTGCTTTCGCCAGCATGCCATCTACTGGATTGTGGCTGATCAGCTGTTCGTCAGCCTCTGTGATTCAGAACGGAAGTGTATTGAAGTGGGAAGCTTTCGGGAGCAACTGGATTAAATACTCGATAGAGTCCCGCCTGGAGCAGAGTTTGACCGCAAAACCGCTACCTAACGTCCGTCATCTAGTTTGCCATGGATAACGAAGAAAAGCTTCGTCGTCTGAGAATTAAGGCTGAAGAAAGGGAAAGGGTCCGCGAAGAAAAGCTCCAAAATGAGGATTCTTTGCAAGCCTTGCGGGAAGTCTACGGCCTGAGTGAGGTGGAACTTCAGAAACTCCAGCAGGAAGTTGAATCAGAGTACGCTGCAGAACAAGCGTCAGGGCAGCAACGAATCCAGCATCGTTATGGCAGTTGGCCATCCATCAAGCAGTTGTTGTTCACTGCCAAAGGGAGACTCTCGCGTGGTGACTTCTGGTTGGCAGAATTGGGTGTTTTCGTTGTTCATTCGCTGATCGCTGCTTCAACTGTCAGCTATCCAGTATTGGGTATACTTGCCCTGATTTGCTGGTTGGCGCACATCAATCTTGCTATCAAGCGTTGCCACGATCGAGGATATTCTGGTTGGTTTCTCCTCCTTGGTATTGTTCCTGTCTTTCAGTTCTGGCCGATGGTGGAACTCTTCTTTCTAGCGGGAGAAAACGGAGAGAATCGGTTTGGTTCGGAGCCTGGAGAATCAGGCTCTACTGACAACCGTGTCTGACTTCTTCCTTGCGCAATTGCGGGTTTCCCTGCAAGGTGAATGCTTCTCACTATTGATTCGAATCCTTACAAAAAAATCTGAATGCAAGACCAAATTCGCATCCTCAAACAACAGGCTTTAAACGATCTTCAGCAAGTGGACAGCACGGAATCCCTACCTGGTTGGTTTCGTGATTATTTGGGGAAGAAGGGAGCGGTGACAGCGCTGCTCAAACAACTCGGAACCGTTGCTGCTGAAGAACGCCCCCAAGTTGGCAAAGCTATCAATGATTTGAAAACAGAATTGCAGGATTCCTTCGATTCTTTACAGGAGCGGTTGCGCCAGCAAAAGATGGAAAAGGAGATCGCTTCGGATTCAATTGATGTCACACTACCTGGACGACCCTTTCCGACCGGACATCTCCATCTGACTACACAGACGTTGCGCAAAATCTATCAAATCTTTGCTGAGATGGGCTTTCAGGTGTACGAGGCTCCGGATGTGGAAACAGATGCCTATAATTTCCAGGCACTCAACATTCCTGAGTACCACCCTGCAAGAGACATGTGGGATACCTTCTGGGTCAATAAGGAAGTGGTTTTGCGAACCCACACCTCTCCAGGCCAGATCCGAGCGATGAAGGAATTTGGACCAGAACCCATTCGGGTGATTCTGCCGGGTAAATGCTATCGATATGAGCAGATCACTCCTCGGTCTGAACATCAGTTCTATCAGGTCGAAGGTTTGGTGTTAGGTTACAAGATTCGGATGACAGATCTGATCGGGGTGATGAATGAGTTTGCGCGCAAGATGTATGGTAGCGAGCGCAAGACGCGGATTCGTGGTAGTTACTTCCCATTCACAGAACCGAGCATTGAGATTGATATGGACTGCATCCTTTGCGCAGGAGAGGGCTGCCGGGTTTGCAAGTACACATCTTGGCTGGAGGTTGCTGGGGCTGGGATGGTTCATCCAGTTGTCTTGAAAAATGGGGGCTACGATCCCGATGTTTGGAGTGGCTTTGCTTTCGGTATGGGAGTGGAGCGTCCAGCGATGCTCAAGCACGGCATCCGTGATATCAGATACTTCTACGGTAACAACCTACAATTTCTGCAGCAGTTCTGAGTTTGGTACTTCTCCGCCTGTTGTTCTGCTAGTGATGATCTCTCCATGACTGCTCTTCTTGGGCTGCGTAACCTGAGCAAACGCTTTGGTTATCGCACAATTCTCCAGGAACTGAATCTGGATATTCAAGCGGGAGAATGTGTTCTCCTGCTAGGTAACAACGGGGCTGGCAAGTCTACGCTGTTACGGCTCTGTGCGACTCTGCTCAAGCCGCAGCAGGGAGAGATCCTGTATGAAGGAATGCCCATTGATGAAGATAAGCATCGCTACCTAAGAGATATGGGAAGCATTGCCCACGAAAGCCGCCTCTACGGAGATCTTACCCCAAGAGAAAACCTTCACCTCTTTGGTGTTCTCTATGAATTGAAGGATTTGCCACAGAGAATTCCTCTAGCACTGCAGGAGGTTCAACTCAGCCACGCCATCGACCTCCCAGTCAAGACCTTCAGCAGTGGAATGACCAAACGGACGGCAATTGCGCGGCTGTTGTTGCAGCAACCGAAGCTCTTATTGCTGGATGAACCCTATACAGGATTGGATCAGAACTCAGTTCGATGGTTTCAGGAATATCTCCTTGATTTTAGGAACCAGGGAGGGACCTTGTTGCTTGTTACCCATCAACTAGAACTTGGATTGGAGTTGGCTACCCGGGTACTTCTACTCAGTCACCGCAAGATTATAAAAGATCAATCCGCCTCCACGATGAATCTCTCCGAATGCCAGCAATGGCTCAGTCAGTCATGATCCAAACTCTCACCCAAATTGATTCTGTAGAGCAACTAGAACAGCTTTCACCCGATTCTGTTTCCGAGGTGATTCTCGCACACAAGCGATTGAGTCGCCTTGGAAAATTGGAAACAGAGCAGTTGCTAGAACTTGCTGAACAGGCTCATAAAAGAGGACTTAGGGTCTATCTGCAGTGGGATCTGCTGGCAACAGAAAATGACTTCCGACGAATGTTGCAGGAGGTACTGGAGCAGATCCCCTTAAGTTCATTTGACGCAATCCGTGTGCAAGATGTCGGCGCCTTGGAGTGGTTAAGGCAACACCCTGCCAAGCCCAAGATCCACTGGATTGCTGAGACAGGCCACCATAATCTTCCCAGCCTACAGCGCTGGGTTGCCTATGTGGGATCAGCTTTAGAACGAATTGTTCTTTCGACAGAATTACCCGTCCTAATTCTAAGCGAGTACTGCAGAGAACTATCTGTCTCCTGTGAGTTGTTGGCTGTGGGGCGCATTCTACTGTTCTATAGTCCTAGAAAACTACTTTCTCCGGTCCTTGGTGCTCCAACTGAGATGACCCTGGCCACAGTGACTTCGACAGATCAGCACCATCACGAATTTCCAGTTTTGGAGCACCATCATGGAACCCTGATGTTCCACCATCGGGATCTTTTCTTACTGGATCGGATTGAAGATCTTCGAACGAGTGGGCTGCGCTATTTGCGTTTTGACATACAACACATGGAACTGCGGATCTGGTTACCTCAGCTACAGCAAGTGGTTCGGGACGGTCTGGACTCAGATGGCAAACAAATCAGATCTAGTTGGCCAAGGCAGACAACGCAGGGATTTTTCAGAGCAAACCGAACCGAACGTCCGATTGAAAAATTGAAAAATCCAAACCTGCGTTATTTGGATGGAGAAGTGGTCGGATATGTTTTGGAAGTGGCGAGTCGAGAATATATGGCGGTTGCCAGTCGGCGTAGTTTTGCGCGAGGTGATGAAATGATTTTGATTACGCCGGAAGGGAAACGAATCCCTTTCGTAGTAGAAGACTTGCGGAATTGGAAGCAGCAGGAGGTAGAAGTAGCAGAGGTAGGAGGCTTATGGCTGCTTCCTCACGAGCGTTCAGCCACAGCCCAGTCTTTGCTTTATTTCGCAGAGTTTTTTTCAGATGGAGATTGAGGAGGCATTCGAGTATCCCGCAGCAGATCCGAAACTCCCTTTTCCGACATTCCCATGAAGGCCCCAACGGTGGCTCCCATGATGCCTGCCATCGCTGCACCGATTCCTACACTAGTGCTAACTCCCAGTTTCATTGACTCGTCCATCATGTCCAATGCCGATTCGGCAAGTTGCTGGCTAGCTTCTGCGGCTTCAATCGCGTTTTGAGCAAGCTGCTTGTTGAGCTGTAGGGCCATCGTTGCTGCACTCACTTGAGAGGCTTTTACGCGATGTTTTGGTAGACTGGAGTTGGCAAGCTTTTCAATCTCACTTAGGTTTTCGCTGAAAAGACGTTCGGACAGATCACTCAATGAATCTTCGTCCAATTCACGGATCATCTGATAGAGCAGTTCAATCTCACTACGTCCAAACAGCAAAAATACAGGATTGACGTTAAGGGCTAAGGCAATTCCTGCAATCGTGGAAAGTCTTGGATCAACTTCCCCTCTCTCGATTTGCGCGATGGCGGTGGTCGAATGTCCTGAATCTTCTGCCAGCTGCTCTTGGGTATAGGTGCGTCCGAGAACCTTTGCTTTTGCTTTGCGTGCCGAGATGATGTTCTTCGCAAGAGTAGCACGCAGCTCTTCTTTGATCTTGGAGACGTCTAAGGCTTCTGACACATGACTATTCATTACTTACCCTGCCAGAAGTTAACCCGATTTGATACGATTCCCAATCCTAGTTGCTGATACTGTCGAATTCGTTCGTAGGCATTCCCAATAGCTTTCAATTGTAACTGCTCCAGTGCCTGAGTCGATTGGGATGAAGGCAAGATTGCTCCCCACATTCCAATGGGTAGCCGAGCCAGTGCCTTTTGCCAGGCTTCGATTGTGGCTAGGTTCTCATCAAAATTGCGCTGCAGTACTTGCCAAGCTGGAAACATCAATTCTCCATCGAAAAAGATACGACAAGACCTGAAAACGGAAGGAATACTGTGCCTTCGAGCAGGCATCAAGTTGCTTGTATAATAGTGGGCTTGCTATTAAATTACAAGAATAATTGCTTTTTAAGTAAATGGGAATGATTTAGCGATTTGTAATTGAAAACGGAGGAAAGTGATGAATTTAGGAAGGGGTAGGCATCTTGTTTTGGCAAACAAGATGCCCTTCAATCGTAAGGAAACTCAGGAGCAGCCGCTGGTGTGACCACAGGAAACACACTTTAAACAAGCTCCATTCCGGACCATGGTGAATTGACCACAATTTCCGCAGTTCTCACCTTCGTAGCCCTTGGTACGAGCTTCACGAATTAATTCATTGCGGCTGCGTCCTTCCATGTTCCAGTCACCCAGTAGAGATAGCATTCCATGATTTGTGAGATCGCTATCACTGGTTTCTGGTGCCAAACCGTTTCCGTTGTAGCTGCCTTGCGCAGCTTCCACATCTCCGACAGCAGCCTCTTCATCAGTTGTTCGAGCAAGGTAGGCCTGACTTTCTTCCAAAGTCAGTGTCCGCTCAGAAATAACTTTCTCGTCATGATACTCTGGTGGACTGATTTGCTTACCATAAGAGTGCAGCGAACTGGAGCGTAAGTCTTCTGGAGCGACGTGGGCTAAATCCGTTCGGTCCAGGTAAGTGATGGCTAGTTCGCGGAAGATATAATCAATGATTGAAGTGCTGACCTTGATCGCATCATTACCCTGAACCATGCCGTTTGGTTCAAAGCGAGTGAAGACGAAGGCTTCAACATATTCTTCCAAGGGTACGCCATGCTGCAATCCAAGAGAAACCGCAATTGCAAAGCAGTTCATCATGCTCCGAAATGCAGCTCCTTCCTTATGCATATCCAGGAAGACTTCACCCAGTTGCCCATCTTCATACTCTCCAGTTCGCAGGTAGAGCTTGTGGCCACCGATAGTCGCTTTCTGTGTATAGCCCTTGCGTCT
>OZSS01000153.1_pt1 | contig 30707 bp, 30 predicted proteins | sample 1779911 | NCBI WGS metagenome assembly OZSS01 (sample SAMEA2603589, study PRJEB24840) | metagenome | biome: Water; feature: Photic zone; material: Seawater sample | place: Mediterranean Sea | collected 2013-11-12 | depth 10 m
CGTGTTCAAAAACACACACTTTCTACATGTTTTAGGGTCGGATTTCGGGCTGAAACACTGTGCCTTAACGCTATAAGGAGAACATAGTCTTTTGCCTGATTGAATTACGACGCATCTAGCAGTCGCATATGGCAAAGTATTCTATAGATAAGAGTTCAAAATAACATCTGAACTTATTTTCCAGGATAATTCAAATTGCAACAAGCATCTAATCAACAGGAGCATGCGTTGAAAGCAATACTGCTTCTAGTTTTAGGCATGTCATTTATTCCATTAAACGACGCGCTTATTAAAATAATGAGTCAGCGTCTGCCTCTAGCCGAAATTGTGACGATGCGAGCTGTTATATCTCTGGCCATCTTGATAGCCTTCACAAACGGATTACGCGCCACCTTAGCGTTGAATTCAAGGACAATCTTGTTATTTGTTTTGCGCGGAATGTGTTTAGTTGCAGCCATGTATTTTTACTTTTTGGCGCTATCAAGTTTGCCTATTTCAACAGTAGTATCGATTTTCTTTCTATCACCGTTACTAATTACTGCGTTATCGGCTGTTTTTTTAAAAGAGAAGATTGGTTCCCATCGTATCACTGCTGTCTTGTTGGTTTTATTGGGCGTTTCACTAATTATGCGACCAGGTGTAAGCCTTTTTAAATTGGAAATGCTTTTGGCGCTTGGTTCTGCAGTAAGTTACGCGATATTCCAAGTTGTTACGCGTCGATTGAAAGGGGTGGGAGACCTACCGGGTCTTATTGCTATCCAACACTTATGTTATCTGGTTTCTGCGTTACCGCTTCTCGCTTACAATTTAACTGGAAATTGGGAGCAGTCTGGTAATCAATCAGTAGATTTTTTGCTTAGGCAAACAGTTTGGCCGACGTTTATCGAATACGCTTTTTTTATTGTGTGTGCTTTCGCAGTGCTATTTCTCTCTTTTGCATCATCCTATGCATATAGAAACGCTGAGGCATCTCTTATTGCGCCGTTTGAGTATGTGGCAATACCAGTTAGCGTTCTGTGGGGTATTTTCATATGGAATGAATGGCCAGATACGCTTTCCTGGGTTGGAATGCTTCTTATTCTTTTTGGTGGAGTCTATACCGTGTATCGAGAGCGTAAACTTCAGATCGAGGTGGCGTCTAGTGTACCGATGCCTGCGTCTACTGGTATGAAGATGACTGAAGAAACGGCTGAGTGACAGAACAATTTTAGGAAAGCATTTTTCTATTTTTGAATAAAGATCAGAACGAAATCGGCACTGCTAAGATGCACAGCGAATTAGTTGGGACTCTTACTAAGTAGCGTGCTTTTTCTGCCTAAAGAATGCCTGAACCACTTTGTTGAATATAACTTCTGGTTATTTTGAACTCATTGAGTTTGCAGTTTACGTGACGGAAATAAGAAATATTTTTCTTCCTTAAAACCTAATTTCTATTAGTCTCGTAAATGTCAACTTCTCCAGAGAGAGAATAGTTTTAAAAAGGGAGAACATAAGATGATTAAAGCTTTATCAAAAAGAAAAAGTCTTCGATATGCTTTCATGCCATTTGGCGTTTTAGCTTCGATAGCTCTGACAACGTTGACTTCATCTGCCTTTGCAGAAAATTTTGTAGCGAGGATGTCCGGACATTGGAGTCCTAAGCACCAGAGCGCAATTCACTCACAGATTTTCGCAGATGAAGTGACAAAACGCTCGGACGGACGATTGACGATTCAGTTTTATCCATCAAAACAACTTTTCGGTATTCGAGAGGTTATGGGAGCCATAACCTCTGGCGCGGTAGAGTTGGGTGGAGTTGTTGGTGTAGTGAGTTTTCCACCCATTAATAAAAACTTTAATGTTGCTTCTTATCCAGGGTTATTTTCTTCATACGACCAGCAGCGAGCCTTCTTTAAAGAATCTGAAGCAGGCAGAGCGGTTTGGGAAGATTTAACAAAAAAGAGTAACTCTAAGCTAATTATGTACAATCCGGTTGGTCCTGTAATGACTTTTTCTAGTGCGCGTGAGCTAACAGGAATTGACGTTATGAAGGGGCTTAAAGCCCGAGCTCTCTTGAAAAGTGAACGTCCCATGTGGGATGCCTATGAAGCAAATACCGTTTCATTACCCACTGGTGAAGTTTATACGGCTTTGCAAACGGGTATGATTGATACTATAAATAGTCCTCCCGGGAGCATCGAAGCCTACAGTTGGTGGGAATATTTGGCATATGCTCAAAAGCCGTACCAATATTTTGCAGATGCATATATCATGGCCAACCGAGACTGGTTCGATTCATTGCCAGAAGATCTTCAAAGCTTGGTAATGGAAGTTGGAGCTGAAGTTGGAGAGCTTGCCACGAATACAATTTTGGACGCCGGTGAAAATACACTTAGCAAATTTGTTGATCGCGGCGGCATCGTAACTACTCTAAGTGGGTCCGAAAAAGCAAAATTTAACGCGATGATGGCCGATAAAGTGATGCCTGCGATGGCAGATATGTTTGATAGCGAAGTTTTGCTAGCGGCAGAAAAGTTTGCAAGTCAATAAGCCGTTTCTTTAACGCTGCGTTTACGGAAATAAGCAATGTCGATTTTAACGAAGATCAACAATATTCTAACAAAAATTGCTTACTTCTTGGGTATGACGATTATTGCAATAATGGTAGTGGCACTTAGCACTAGTGCCATTACTCGCTATTTATCAGGTACCGGCTATGACTGGTTAATTGAATTACCACCAGTATTGGTTTGCTGGTTGGTTTTCCCTCTTTTAGGACCACTTTTAAGAGAGGGAAATCATATACAGGTTGATTTCATTTCTTCAGTTGCATCATTGAAGCAAACAAAAATACTGAAAGTCCTGATAAACCTAACTGCTTTGTTTGCTTCTATTATATTTTTTAAGGCGGGTTTGGATGCCACTCTTCTTTATTATAATCTGGGCCAAATGATGGAATTAGAATTAGATATCCCGATTTGGTGGATGTATTTGTCTTTTCCAATAGGGTTTCTAATTTTAGGATCTTTTGCACTTGAGCTGACATTTAAAGCAATTTCCGATTTGAAACCACAAGCGCCAGAGGTTAATTAATGTATCTTTTGGCATTTATAGTAGCGTTGGTTTTGCTATCTTTTTCTGTTCCAGTTTTCCTAGTTTTTGGGATTGGAAGCTCTATAGCAGCAATTTTGGGGTTAAGCCTGCCTTGGTCAGTATTAATTCAAGTGTCATTCGGTGCACTCACCAAACATATACTAATAGCGGTGCCTCTTTTTGTATTTGCGGGCACAGCGATGCTCAGGGGTGGTGCCGCTACGAGATTGGTTAGTTTTGCGACTTCTCTCGTAGGCCATTGGCCCGGTGGGCTGGCAATAGCCATGGTTATTTCTATGGGCTTTTTTGCTGCGTTCTGCGGATCGATTTTGGCTGCTATAACGGCGGTTGGAACAATTATGATGCCAAAAATGATAGAGCATGGTTACCCGAAGCCTTTCGTCGTTGTTTTGGCTGCATCAGCGGCATTATTAGAGGCCCTTATTCCACCTTCGAATGCCGCAATTTTATTTAGTGCGCTGACGAATGTGCCCGTTTCGCAAACCTTTGCTGCAGGTGTTATTCCGGGGTTGATTTTATTACTTTTTATGATCGCGATTGTTTTGATCAAATGCAGAGATATTGCGGGTACAGATAAAGCAACTGGGATGGAAAGGCTCGCAGCAGCAAAAAAAGCGTTACCAGCGTTAATCACCCCAATTATCATTTTAGGTGGCATTTATGCCGGTTTACTCACACCTTCTGAGTCAGCGGCAATTGCAGGACTTTGGGCAGTCATTATGGGTTTTATAATATATCGTGAGTTAACAATTGAAGGCCTTTTGAAATGCTTAAAAGAGACAGCGGCAATAACGGCAGTGATTTTTTCAATCATTGCTACAGCAACCTTTCTTAGCGTGGTGCTAACCTATACCCAATTGCCCCAAAAAATAATCAGTTTTTTTACTGATATGGGAGCTGGTATATATGTATTTTGGTTTGCCTTAGCTTTAATCTGTTTGATTTTAGGAACTTTCATAGAAATCGTTCCGGTGTTTTACTTAACAGTTCCGGTATTTGCCGCCCTTGTTTTGTCTTTAAATCAAAACCTTTTGCATCTTTATGTTGTATTTGTAGCTTTTGCAGGTATTGGGATGATTACACCGCCCGTTTGTGTTGGTATATATACAGCAGCTGGTGTGATACGAGAAGATCCTGCCAAAGCGTTTAAAGAAGTACCACTCTTTGTTGGGGTTGGAATTATCTACGGTGTTTTGATGATATTCCTACCCGCGGCCTCAACTTGGTTGCCAAGTATTTTAAGATAGTGATTGCAAATCAGTATTTGACTCTAAGACTAATAACTCTGAGATCTATTAATACGTATGTCGTAGATTTAAATCCGTCCCTGGAAATCACTTTCCAAAATATATATCGATGACTTAATGTTTCGCTATTAATGCTATGCGTGTGTTTTTTAAAAACACACCAAAGACACACTTTTTGCGTGTATGAAGGGCGCGATTGCAGGCTCAAACACTGTGCCTTAACCTCGGTGAATGCACAGAGTCTTTTTTAGTGTCCCCTGACTCCGAGATACAATTATCTCTCCTTATTCATCAGGTAGACCATCATATGAATATTGTTTTTTCGATAAATCACCAGCCCACAGATAGACCGACATAAAGGCGGACTGTTCAGTTTTAGTTGCATGGGGTAACATAGATGGGTGATATGATCGCCCTCCAACGCCCGCTAATTGGTAGGCCTGAGCGCCACGCTTCCAAAGGCAATCACCCGCGAGCATTATATATATTTCTTCAGCAGGATGTGTTCGGATGCCATATTCTGAATTTGGCAGCATTCCATACAGGCCTAGCCGTACTTTATTTGAATGAACTAAGCCATCAGGCCCAAGAAGCTCTACATGGGCTTTGAAAATACTATGTTGCTTATATAATTTACTATTTGAGGTTTCTGGTGGGGTCCAATCAAAGGGTATTTCTCTGATCAGAGAACAAATGGGATGAGCGTGCTCTGATTGCATCGCATTGATGAAGTCTGATGCTAAAGGTTTTCCTAGTCCTAGAGTGAGCGGGGCATGCGCGTTCTTAATCAGTTCTTGCGAGGCTAATCTTTCGATTTTTAGATTTCCGTTGAATACTTCAGCTAATTTTAGAAAGAGATTTTTGTTGGGCAACTTTGCATGTCCTATGATTGGATACAGCTATAAAATCTAAGCGTTTAAGACTTTGATGTAGTTTATGTATGCATCGTTTTCTTGCGTTCACGGGTAACACGCGTTGCTTCCTCGGTTCCGTCATTGAACGTTCCAAACCATCTATCCCAAGGCATTTCTTGATTGCCATAGTTGCATTCGTAATAGCGGTGATGCAGTTGGTGATAGAACGTCCCCAACGCTAACCGGCGTTTGTCTTTGATGAGCAAATCTTCATAACCAGTATGGGTCATGGCGGCACCAGGCCCTTGGTAAATAATATGGAAAATTAAGTGTATTGGATGACTGGCAACAAACCAGTGAATGCATAGGGATGACAAATAAAGAAAATGCTCAACTGGATGCATGGATAATCCAGACCATGGGCCAATGTTGACGTTGCGATGATGTAGAGAATGCACTTTTCTGTAAAGGAGCGGGACATGTAACAACCTGTGCACCCAATAAAAATGAAAGGCCGACCATATCGGGAGCAGCAGAAATGCCAGAAGAAACCAAATAGGGTTTGAGCTTAGCATTACGGTAGGCGCATATCCATTGGCCATCATCCACATTGTAACCACTTGAAAGGCGGTTAGTTGAGTTACGCCTGAGCCAAGCGACCAAAACATATTGTCTTTAACCTGATCAGAGAAATTCCACAGTTTGTTATTTTTTCCTTGGTCGCGACGGTCAAATTTAAGGCTCTTGTTTTGCTTATTGTACTTGATGAACCAAAGATGCAGCCCTCCGGCAATACTGCCTACCAGGGCAAGGTTGATAATCCAAACCTGGGCTATCCAGCCAAAAGCAAAATCCTTAGCGGCTTCCAAATCTGGATAGACCCAAATCCATAGTAAAATGGCGAGCAGCAACATCAGAACACGTTCGGATAGGCTTAACCAGTTAGTTCTGAGCCAGTTGGCTGCGAAGCTTGGATCTGGTGGCCACTTGAATATAGAATTATCAGCCAATGGTAAATCTGGATGATAATTCCAATTTGAATTTGATGAGGTTTTGGAATGTTCTGGCATCATACCCTCCGCGATCGGCAACATTTAGCGTACGCATCCAGTCAGGGTGCGCGCCAATTTAAACGACATCCGAATTGTGAAAAAACGACTAGTATAAAACCGTGGTCTTTTTAAAGCCTGAGCAGCACGGCATGCTTTTAATTGTTACTAACGATAAAATGACTTGCTCAAACTTACGTATGATCTAGAGACAACATATGGCTGTCTCCCTCATGTCTCGCATTTATGCAAATGCTCCGATAGTGCTTTGTCTCGCCACATTAGGTTGGGGCAGTAATGCCGTTGCCAGTCGCCTTGCGGTTGGAGAAGTTTCACCCATGATGCTGATTTTCTTGCGTTGGGGCCTAGTTGTTATACTGATCTTTTCCTTGCATGGAAAAGAGATGATCAAGGAATGGCCCGTCATTCGAAATAGGCTTAAATGGGTTTTTCTGATGGGTGGTTTCGGGCTGAGCATGTTTAATGCGCTTTTCTATATCGCAGCACATAGCACGACCGCAGTGAACTTGGGCATTATACAAAGCACGATGCCTGGCATGATCCTACTGGGTTCATTTTTCATATTTGGGTCTCGCATTAATACATTACAAATTTTCGGACTTATAATGACCTTTATCGGTGTGGGTGTAATGGTGTCCAAAGGCTCAATAGAAAACCTAATGCTCTTAACCTTTACCACTGGTGACTTGTTGATGCTTGTCGCATGTGTCTTTTATGCAGGGTATGCTATCGGACTGATAAATAGGCCAAAGGTTTCAGGACTGGTTATGTTGGGCTATTTCTCTGTTGCTGCTTTCGTGATGACAATACCGTTAATGGTAATTGAAAACGCAGTATATGGAACCATCATGCCTGGACCAAAGGGGTGGTTGATTATTCTTTACATTGCTCTCGTGCCATCCTTTGTTTCACAGATATTTTTCATGCGTGGTGTGGATTTGATAGGTTCTGGGTCGGCCGGTTTATATGCTAATTTAGTACCCGTATTTTCCGCCATCATTGCTGTAATACTTTTGGGCGAAATTTTCAGTCTTTACCACCTTTCTGCGATGATCTTTGTATTTGGTGGCATTGCATTGTTTGAACATCAAAAGAGAATGAAAACATGATTTGGGATTATTGATGCGTCTTAATAATAACATGAAAGGCGCTGCTCTGATGACTGGCTGCGTATTTGCCTACGTTATCAATGATGCCCTTATGAAATTTCTATTTTCTGACATCGCTTTGTTCCAAGCAGTATTTTTACGCAGTATCATTACAGTTCCACCAGTTTTTCTGCTGGTCTGGGTTACCAAAGTCACACTTAGAAATTTAGCCAAACAGGACATACGCCTGATATGGTTGCGGGTGGGCGCTGAGATTTGCACTACGATCGCTTTTTTGACAGCCCTTAAATATATGCCTTTAGCCAATGTAACAGCTATTTTACAAGCACTACCGCTAGCCGTAACGATGGCGGCAGCACTTTTTCTTTCAGAGCCAATTGGGTGGCGGCGTTGGAGCGCCATTCTCGTAGGATTTCTGGGTGTTCTAATCGTTGTCCGACCTGGTCTGGACGGTTTTAATGTTTATTCACTATCAGCTTTAGCAGCAATTATTTTTATTACCGTGAGAGAAATTGCGACGCGTAAACTTGCGCAGGAAGTGCCCACAATTACTGTCGTTCTATCGACAGCTATTGGCAGTGCTGTATTTTCTGGGATCATGATGATTGGGGCAGAATGGCATACAGTAAGTACATCATCATGGTTGCTGCTCATAGGCGCAGCTTTCGCAGTTTTGATTGCTACTTTACTGAGTGTAATGGCGATGCGGACGGGAGAGATTGGTTTTGTGTCTCCTTTCAGATACACTTCTATGCTTGGCGCCATAGGCCTCGGCATTTTAATGTTTGGCGAATGGCCTGATCAACCAACATTAGCTGGGACGCTCATTATAGTGATCACGGGTATTTACACTTTCCATCGTGAACAAAAGGTTAGTAGAGGAGTAACAGCATCATGATCTTGATGTCGGTGGTTCGATTCCGTCCCCGGGCATCACTTTCCAACAAAATCAATGACTTAAGTTTTGCGCACAAACGCTATGTGTTTGTGATTCAAAAACACACCAAAGACACACTTTTTGCTATGTTTTTAGTTTGCTGGGGGATAGTTCAGGTGATACTGGCTGGCGAGCGTGGCACGTTTCCGCTGGTGAGTCCAGCCATACGAAACCACTCTGTCCACCAGCGTCGGTCTTTTTCGTGCATCAGTGGCATCGACAGGAGGTCTGAAGGATCAAGCTCCGCCGTAGATAAATTTCGTTCGTTCTTTTGTTTCTTGGCGATCATTGCTCCCGTAAGCAGTGGATTGGCGCGGATCGGCTTTGAAGGGTGAATTTGGGGCCGCTGGGCGTGGCACCGGGCAGGGGGTGTTTTTCAACAAGGGCGCATTGGCTGCGCCCCGCCCCGCAAGAAGAATTGCCTGGGATTTGATTTTTTCGGGCCAGTGCCGCCTTTTTTCCAGATTTATTTGAAATAAACCATGTTCAGGCGACGATATTTTCGCCTAAGATATGGGGCAATATTCGAAAGTCGCTAACTATGACATCATTTGAAACTTTGGAGCTTACATCGGTTGATGCGCATGTCTTGCTGGTTCGGTTGAACAGGCCAGAGGTGTCCAACGCGTTCAACACACAGATGGCGTGGGATTTGATCAATCTGTTTGAGGGTTTGGCGCTCCAGCCTGACAACACCCGCGTTGTGGTTATAACCGGTGCGGGTGAAAAAGCCTTTTGCGCCGGCGGTGATCTCAAAGAGCGCAACGGCATGTCCGATGCAGCGTGGCAGGCGCAGCATCTGATTTATGAGCGGATGGTGCGCGCGGTGATTGCCTGCCCGCTTCCAACGATTGGGGCGATCAATGGCGCTGCTTATGGCGGGGGGTGTGAATTGGCGGCGGCGTTTGATTTTATCTATGCTTCTGACCGCGCGCGCTTTGCGCAAACCGAAGTGCGCATCGGCATCATACCCGGTGCGGGGGGCACGCAAACGCTGGCGCGCGCCATTGGCGAGCGGCGCGCCAAAGAATTGATCCTATCGGGGCGGGTGTTTTCGGCGCAAGAGGCCTATGATTGGGGTCTTGCGAATGCGGTGTGCAGCGCGCAAAGCCTGTTGGAGACAGCGCTTGAGATGGCCAAAACGATCGCTGGAAATGCACCTATTGCGGTGCGCCAAGCCAAGCAAGCGATCCATAAGGGGCTGCAAATGGGCTTGATGGATGGTCTGGCTTTTGAGATTGAAGCCTATAATCGGACGATCCCGACGCAGGATCGCCGCGAAGGGGTTTCGGCTTTTAACGAGCGGCGCAACCCGGTTTTCAAAGGCCTATAGCGCCCCGTGCCCGCCGTCTTTAGGGGCGCCGGTTTTGCGCTCTCTGCAAGGTCGATATGGTTCTGCCAAGACTGATCGGGCTGAGGCGATTTTAATGGTGTCAAAGCCCTACGGTTTATAGGCCCGCCAGATCCAACAGGTGTTTTTCAATCGGCTGCACGCCTTGATCATGTTTAATTTGAGCAAAGAAAAACGGCTTTTCCTGACGCTGCGCGGAGGCATCGCGACGCATCACCTCTAAATCGGCACCAACATAGGGCGCCAGATCGGTTTTATTGATCACCAAAATATCCGATTTTGTCACGGCAGGGCCGCCTTTGCGTGGAATCTCTTCTCCCGCGGCCACATCAATCACATAAACCGTCAGATCCGCCAATTCTGGGCTGAACGTCGCCGATAAATTATCTCCACCGCTTTCGATTATCACGATTTCAATTTCGGGATGGCGGGCTTCTAACTCGGCGATGGCAGAGAGGTTGATCGAGGCGTCCTCGCGAATTGCGGTATGCGGGCAGCCCCCTGTTTCGACGCCGATCACCCGATCTTCGGGTAGAATCTGCAACCGCATCAAGGCTTCTGCATCCTCGCGGGTATAAATATCATTGGTAATCACCCCAATCGAATACCGCTGTGATAGGCGCCGTGCCAAGGCGGCTGTGAGCGAGGTTTTACCCGCCCCAACGGGGCCTCCGATCCCAATGCGAACGGGTCCATTCATTTTATTCATGTTCTAAAAATCCGTGTGTGAAGCGTTTCATGCCGCATTGAGGCGACATCAGAAAGAAAGGTTGTGCTGCTCAGATCGTCTTCATCGGCGCCGCTTGCCTCTGCTGCGCAGGCGTTGATTTCAGGGGTGAGCGCCAATAAGATGTGTTGGCCTTGTGTTTGGCCTAAGGGCACAAGCCGTATGGCCGCTGAAATTAAATTGGCGCTGAAAGCGTGTAGATAAGCGGCAATTATGTCTTGTTTGATCAGGTTTTCGCGCCGCGCCGCCGCCCCTAGCGCCACCGGATAGCATAGATCAGTGCAGTCCTGCCCCCACACGTCGCGGATCGTTTTGCCAAATGCCTGCCCTTGCAAAAGCGTTTCACTGCGCCGCTCTGCACTGGCTGATAAAGCCAAGGCAAGTTGGTTCACATGGATCAATTCTGACTTGTTTTCCGACTCAAAGGCTAGGGCCAGTAAAATGGCATCGCTGCGCGCAGATCCAAGCCCAAGCAGATCTTGCAGCCAGTTTTGTAGGCTGGTTTGATCCGTCACATGGCGCTTCTCGATGGCCCATTCCAAGCCATGCGAATAGGCAAAGCCGCCGATTGGAAATGCCGGTGATAGCCATTGCAGTGCCGTGAGAAAGGTTTTGTTAGTGCTCATGCTCATGCTCATGCTCATGCTCATGATGATGCTGGCTATGATCCCCGTGCATGTGGTGATGCATATGGTCAATATTGCCATGATCATGGCTATGCGTACGCCCCATCCCATAAGCGCCGCCGGCGGGGGTGAAGGCTTCGCACACAACCGTGGTTGTCCCGCCAAGCCTTGTGATCATATCCTCAATCACATGGTCATGGCAGATCAATAACCGCTCTGCTTCGATCTGGCAGGGGGTATGACGGTTGCCGATATGCCAAGCCAATTGCAGCAGATTAGGCCCGGTGATGGCGATCAGCTTTTCTTGCTTGGCAAGAATTTCAACGGTTTCTTTATTCGACAGCAGCAGGTGATCTCCCTGCTTTAGATCGGTGGTTTTGGGCAGATCCACCACAAAGTTTTTGCCACAATCCGTGCTGAGTTTGCGGCGCCGCAAAAACCGTTCCTCATAAGTCAGAGAACAGGTGTAATTTGCGGCCCCGGTTGGCGGATCTGTTTGCAATGATTGAGCGATTGGAAACATGAGCGGTCTCAATATAAGAAATAGCGCTGTGCCATGGGCACGGTTTCTGCCGGCTGGCAGGTCAATAACTCGCCATCAGCGCGCACTTCATATGTTTCAGGGTTTACTTCAACCTGTGGCGTGGCGGTGTTGAGCTTTAAATCGGATTTGCCAATATGCCGCGTGTTTTGCACCGCTAGCGTTTGTTTGGCCAACCCGTATTTTTCGCGCACATTCTCTGCCTGTGCAGCTTGCGAGACGAAGGACACCGCGCTGTGCTCAACGGCGCGGCCGAAGGCGCCAAACATTTGCCGGCTATAAACTGGTTGCGGAGTCGGGATCGAGGCGTTTGGATCGCCCATCTGTGCGCAAACGATACTGCCACCCATTACCACCATCTCGGGTTTTACGCCAAAGAAGGCCGGTGACCAAAGCACCAAATCGGCGCGTTTGCCAACTTCTATCGAACCGATTTCATGCGATATCCCATGGGCAATGGCAGGGTTGATGGTGTATTTTGCCACGTAGCGGCGGGCCCGTAGGTTATCATTATCCCCCGTTTCTTCGGCCAATGCGCCGCGCTGGCGTTTCATTTTATCCGCGGTTTGCCACGTGCGCAGGATCACTTCGCCGACGCGCCCCATCGCCTGACTGTCTGAGGCAATAATGCTAAAGGCGCCCATATCGTGCAATATATCTTCCGCTGCGATGGTTTCGCGGCGGATGCGGCTTTCTGCAAACGCGATATCTTCGGGAATCGATTTATCCAAATGATGGCAGACCATCAGCATATCAAGATGTTCTTCGACCGTGTTGACGGTAAAGGGGCGGGTGGGGTTGGTGGAGGAAGGCAGCACATAGTCTTCCCCGCAAATCCGGATAATATCGGGAGCATGACCACCGCCAGCGCCTTCGGTGTGGAAGGCATGGATGGTGCGCCCTTTCATGGCGGCAAGCGTATGCTCGACAAACCCCGATTCGTTCAACGTGTCAGTATGGATCATTACCTGCACATCCATCGCATCGGCCACGCTGAGGCAGGTATCAATAGCCGCTGGTGTCGTGCCCCAATCCTCATGCAATTTCAGCGCGCAGGCGCCCGCGAGCACCTGCTCTTCCAGCGCCGCTGACAAGGAGGCATTGCCTTTGCCTGCAAAGGCCAAATTCATTGGCAGAGCATCGGCTGCCTGCAGCATCCGCGCGATATGCCAAGGCCCTGGCGTACAGGTGGTGGCCAAGGTGCCATGCGCGGGGCCGGTGCCCCCGCCGAGCATGGTGGTGATGCCGGAATGCAAGGCGTCATCGATCTGTTGCGGACAGATAAAGTGAATATGGCTGTCAAACCCGCCGGCTGTGAGGATCTTCCCCTCGCCGGCGATCACCTCGGTGCCGGGCCCGATGATAATATCGACATTGGGCTGCGTATCGGGATTGCCAGCCTTGCCGATCGCGGCAATGCGGCCATCGCGCAGCGCGATATCGGCTTTGTAAATGCCCGTATAATCCAAAATCAGCGCATTGGTAATCACCGTATCAGCGGCGCCAGCGGCGCGCGTGGCTTGCGATTGCCCCATGCCGTCACGGATCACTTTGCCGCCGCCAAATTTAACCTCTTCGCCATAGGTCGTCAGGTCTTTTTCAACTTCGATGAAAATCTCTGTATCGGCCAAGCGCAGCTTATCGCCCGTGGTTGGCCCATACATCCCCGCATAATCCCTGCGGCTAATATTGACTGCCATGTCCTACAGATCCCCCATGATTTTTCCGTTAAATCCAAACACTCGCCTGCCGCCTGCTATTTTGATCAGGCTGACCGCGCGCTTCTGCCCCGGTTCAAAGCGTACGGCAGTGCCGGCAGCAATATTCAAGCGCTGTCCGTGCGCAGCGGCTCGATCAAACTCAAGCGCTGGGTTGGTTTCAGCAAAATGATAATGGCTTCCCACTTGAACGGGCCGATCACCCGTGTTTGCCACCATTAACTCAACCGCTTCGCGGCCCTCGTTCAAGGTAATATCGCCCGCGGCGCAGACCAGTTCGCCCGGTTTCATAAATCGGCCTTTCGGGTCCGCTTTATAAGCACCACGCTCGAGAGAATAAGCACGATCCCCGCCAAAACGGGGGCTGCCAGTTCGGGCAGCGTGCCGCTCTGTGCGCCATGGGGCAAAATACGCGGATGCGCGAAGGCGGGGGCCGCGAGAAGGGTCAAAAGTATGCTGAGTGTTGTTTTCATCAGAGTATCCTATCGAATGGGGTTGTGAACGGTAACGAGCTTGGTGCCATCTGGAAATGTTGCTTCCACTTGCACTTCGGGGATCATATCGGGCACCCCATCCATACAATCGCTGCGGGCAACGATGGTGGCGCCAAATTGCATCATATCTGAAACGCTGCGTCCATCGCGCGCGCCCTCAACAACGGCATCGCAAATCAGCGCTATCGCTTCGGGATGGTTAAGCTTAACCCCGCGTGACAGGCGTTTACGCGCAACTTCTGCCGCCATCGCGATCAGCAGCTTATCTTTTTCCCTTGGGGTTAATTGCATTTATAATCTCCAACATTTTGGCAGGGTGTTTTGCGTGAGGCGATCCAAGATCGGCAACATGATTTGACGCAGCGCATAGCCGTCATGTGCTAAAACCCGCAGCGCGCAAAGATCAGGAGCGATGATGCTGCATCCTGACGTGTCGTTGAGCTGGGTTTGGATTGCGCGGCAAAGGCGCGCTGCATCGGGCGCGCGGTAGAGCATGTTGGCCATGGCACCAAGACCGGCAGCAACTGCGGGGCGGGCAAGTTTTGCGGTAATATCACCAGATAGCAGCGCCACATCGCGATACACCAAGGCCTCATCTACCCAGAGGTCGATCTGATCGCGGAAAAACCCAGAAATTTGCGTTTCGCCCATTGCATGACGGCCGAAGATAACCGGCTCAACCATCAACAGCTTCGCGCTGTGATGCATGCGGATGGTTAAGCGACGGCTCAATCCCCCTTTATCATAAAAAAGCGTTTCTTGAGGCACCCATTGTAGCGAGGCTTCTGGGGCAATGCTCAGCGAGGTTTCGACGCGCCCTATGCTATGGGGTTGGGCTTTATAGATACGTTCGCAGGCTTGGGTTGTCAGCGTGATATGCGCCTGAGGTTCGGCTTTTGCGTGGAAGGATAAATGATCGCCGCCGGTTATGCCGCCCGATGTATTGATCAGAACCGCTTCCAGATGATCCGGTTGGTTGGGAAACAAAGCTTTCAAACAGCCGTTTTGAAACAGATCCTTCAAACGGCTTGAACCATCTGCCATTTGCGCCGTGACGGCGAGGCTGCCGATTGCGCGCGGGGTATTGATAACAGATCTGTCCAATAGGTCTTTCATCGCGATCCTTAATTGCGCAGACACCGCGTCACGGCGTCCTCGCCTTCTGCGGGGTTGATGCAGAAAATCCAAATTTATCCGAAAATTTCAAGGAATTCGGTCAGTTTTCGATTATTTATTTATCATTTAAGAAGGCAGTGATTAATTTATAGTCGAAAATTTTTGTTTTTCATTTTTTTTGCCCGTATGCCTTGAGCTTTTTATCTGCGCTCGGCAGCACAGTAACACCGCCTTGGCAAAAAAAGGCTCTATGGCGGTAAGGACGTGTGACGACCGATCGAATTGCAGCTCGGAACGATCGCCACACAAATTGCAACATTGGTTGCAGGCAAACTCTAGGAGGTGGCCTCCCACATTGCAAGCCACCCTGGGATTTTGTCTGCGAGGAGACTTAAATGAAAAATTTGAAATATTCTTTGGCTGGCGGCGTTATTTTTGGCGCGCTGCTTAGTTCTGCCGTGGTCGCCGATACGATTAAAGTGGGTGTTTTACATTCTCTATCTGGAACGCTAGCGATATCTGAAACTACCCTGAAAGACACGATGCTTTTGTTAATCGAACAACAAAATAAGAAGGGCGGTATTATGGGTAAGCAGCTGGAGGCCGTCGTTGTGGACCCTGCTTCAGATTGGCCTTTATTTGCAGAGAAGGCTAGAGAACTACTTACAGTACAAGACGTTGACGTGATGTTCGGTTGCTGGACGAGTGTGTCTAGGAAATCAGTGCTGCCCGTTATTGAAGAGTTGAACGGCTTACTGTTCTATCCGGTTCAATATGAGGGCGAAGAAAGTTCGAAAAACGTCTTCTACACTGGCGCGGCGCCCAACCAACAAGCCATACCGGCGACAGATTACTTCCTCGAAGAACTGGGTGTCGAAAAATTCGCCTTATTGGGCACCGATTATGTATATCCGCGCACAACTAATAATATTTTGGAAAGTTATTTGCAGTCGAAGGGTATTCTGGAAAGTGATATCTTTGTGAATTATACTCCTTTTGGTCACTCTGACTGGTCAAAAATTGTATCAGACGTGGTTGCGTTGGGTGCAGATGGTAAGAAAGTTGGAGTGGTTTCCACAATTAACGGAGATGCGAATATTGGGTTTTACAAGGAGCTTGCCGCTGCAGGAATTTCAGCCGATGATATTCCGGTAGTCGCGTTTTCAGTTGGAGAAGAAGAATTATCAGGATTAGACACGAGCAATCTGGTGGGTCATCTAGCAGCTTGGAATTATTTCCAATCTGCTGACGTCGAAGCAAATTCCGAGTGGATCGCAGCCTTTAAAGATCGCATGGGTGATGAAAGGGTTACGAATGATCCTATGGAAGCGCATTATATTGGGTTTAACATGTGGGTAAACGCGGTGGAAGCCGCTGGAACGACTGATGTCGATGCCGTCCGGGATGCGATGTACGGCCAAAAATTTCCTAATTTGACCGGTGGAATGGCGGAAATGCTGCCAAACCATCATTTGTCAAAGCCGGTTTTGATCGGTGAAATTCAAGCGGATGGTCAGTTTGATATCATCAGCCAAACTAGCGAGGTTCCGGGTGATGCCTGGACGGATTTCCTACCAGAATCCGCCGTTCTGGTTTCTGATTGGCCGGGATTGGGATGTGGAATGTACAACACGCAAACCAAATCCTGCGTTCAAATCGGTTCAAATTATTAACCCGTTTGATGGAAATTGTTGAAGGGCAGTCTTGCCCTTCAACCCTTACAAGGCTTTAGACGTATGAGAGTTTTAGCGGCTGCGCTTCTTGCGTGTTGGGTGATCTGCTCCGAGGCCGCCTTGAGCGCCCAAAGCTTGTCAGAGATTATCAGCACCCACAGCAAAGTGATTGCAAAAAGCTCGCGCAAAACGATCCAGCCAGCGATCGATGCGCTTGTCGCAAGCAAATTACCAAATGTAGAATTTATGCTGGTGCAATGGCGCGCCAAAGCCTTATGGCTGAATAAAAGCACCAATGCGATCATCGCCGTTCAAGATAAACGAATGATTGATCTTGATACGCAATCCGATCTTGGGCCGTTTGAAAAGGCCGGGTTCAAGCAGATCAAACCCAATAGCGGCGTACGCAATTTAATTTCTGGGGCTTTGGTGGCGTTTCAATTGAATGCGCCCGAAATTGCTGTGCGCAAAGCCGCCTTAGCATCCATACGCAGAAATGAAGATCCGGCCTATTTGCCATTGCTCGAACAATCGCTTGGGCTAGAAACAGATCCCGCCTTAGTGGCAGAAAAGCAGCAACTGGTGCATTTGTTAACGCTGAAATACGGCCAATCCGCTGACACGCGGCTTGCGGCAATTGCGGCAATTGGCAGCTCGTTGGATGTTGAGGTGCGCGCTGCGCTTAACCAAATATTGGCGACTCGGCGCAGCTATGCAGCTGCGCTGCCGTATGACGCTAATATCGCAAAAGTTTTGGTGCCAGGTCAGAATGGTTTCCCAACTCAAACGGCCTATCAATTGCTGGTGGCAGGCGGTGAGGCTGAAGCGCAGCCTTCTTTAGAACAAATCAAGCAAGCATTGATTGACAATATTGACGGGGGTCGTGTTGCCGGCATTCCAATCGCCCAATTGGACGATCCAGCTGCGCGCTCAAGGGCCTATGCTGATTTGGCGCGAGCCGGTCTGGTGCCGGCGCAAATCAGCCAAAGCGCAATTAACGCGACCGTGTCAAATTTTAGCTTCTTTGATCAATATCTTGAGCCTGATCCACAAATCACAGCAGCGGCGCAAGCTGCGCTGAAAGCTATTTCATATCAGGTGAGCTTGTCGAATACGATTGATATTCTTCTAGATGCGATCTCGCTGGCTTCGATTTATTTTTTGGCAGCGATAGGATTGGCGATCACCTTTGGCGTGATGGGTGTTATCAATATGGCGCATGGCGAATTTATTATGATGGGCGCCTATACGGGCTATGTTTTGCAACAAATCGTACCAGATGAAACTTTGTCAATTTTACTGGCGGTTCCAACCGCTTTCGCAGTGACTTTTTGCGCCGGTGTTGCCATGGAACGCTTGGTTATCCGGTGGTTGTATAACCGCCCCCTTGAAACGCTTTTGGCGACTTTTGGAATTTCGATCGCTCTTCAACAATTGGCCAAAAATATATTTGGAACGCAAGCACGCCCGTTGACCTCACCCGATTGGCTGGGCGGGGCTTGGGTGATCAATGACGTGGTGTCCATCAGCTTTATTCGCATTGCCATTTTCGTTCTTGCATTGATTTTTCTGGCTTTGTTCCTGTTTATTATGAAACGCACCCGCCTGGGGTTGGAAACCCGCGCGGTGACGCAGAATTCGCAAATGGCCGCTTTGATGGGAATTAATCCAGATCGGGTGAATATGTTAACCTTCGGGTTAGGCTCTGGGATTGCAGGTATTGCCGGCGTGGCGATCGGCCTTTACGCCAAAGTCACCTCTGAGATGGGCAATGATTACATCGTGCAAAGCTTTATGACCGTGGTTGTAGGTGGCGTTGGCAATATCTGGGGCAGCCTTGCAGGCGCTGCCATGGTGGGCTTTTTGCAAAAGGGCATTGAATGGTTCAACCCGGCCAATACATTGGCGGCGCAGACTTACATGATTCTGTTTATTATCATTTTTATCCAGTTCCGCCCGCGGGGCATCATCGCGCTTAAAGGGCGCGCAGCAGGAGATTGAGGTAGGCTCATGACCAGTTTTAAAATCCCGCCTTCGGCATTGATCTTCCTATCAGGCTTGGCCATTTTTACGATCATCGTTTCCGTTTTGTCGGAAGGGATGGGGGGCGGTGTAATTTCGACATCCTTCATCAAAACCATCGGCAAAACATTATGTTTGTGCCTTGCGGCCATCGCGATGGATTTGGTTTGGGGGTATTGTGGCATATTATCCTTGGGGCATTTCGCTTTTTTCGGGCTGGGCGGCTATATGATTGGTATGTGGCTGATGTATGCGCGCACCGAAACCATTGTGGCAACATCAATGGCACAAGCGGAAATTCCGCCCACCCCGCAAGAGGTGATTGAGGGTATCGGCACGCAAATTTTTGGGGTGGTGGGCAGCAGCGAATTTCCAATGATTTGGGCGGTTGCGGATAGCTTGTTTTTGCAGCTTGTCTTGGTGGTGGCCTTGCCCGGCGCTTTGGCTTTTTTGTTTGGATGGTTGGCGTTTCGGTCGCGGGTAACGGGCGTTTATCTGTCAATTTTGACCCAAGCTTTCACTTTGGCGCTGTCATTATACTTGTTTCAAAATGAAAGTGGCTTGCGCGGCAATAATGGCTTATCGGGTTTGCAAAACCTGCCTTATGTGAGTGCGGGCCAAGATCAGGTGGCCTTGTGGTTTCTTTGGGGCTCGGCGGCAGCGCTTGGGTTGGGCTATCTTTTTATCAGCTTCATTGTGGGCGGAAAATTCGGATCGGTTATTCGAGCCATTCGCGATAATGAGGCGCGCGTGCGGTTTCTCGGTTATCAAGTTGAACATTATAAACTTGCCATTTTCACCGTAACGGCCTGCATCGCGGGCATTGCTGGGGCGCTATATTATCCGCAAGCCGGTATCGTAAACCCGGCAGAAATGGCCCCGATTGCCTCAATTTATCTGGCCGTTTGGGTGGCGATTGGCGGGCGTGGGCGCCTTTATGGTGCGGTGATCGGGGCGGCGTTTGTCAGCTTGTTATCCACCTGGTTTACAGGTGGGCAGGCCCCGGATCTATCGCTGGGGTTTGGTGTGATCAAATGGGTGGATTGGTGGCAGGTTTTGCTGGGCGTGTCTTTTGTTTTGGTCACGCTATTCGCACCCAAGGGGATCGGTGGCCTGTTCGATTTACTCTTTATGAGAAGGCGCTGAGAATGAGCTCGCTTTTAGAAGTGTCTGGCGTTTCGGTCAGTTTTGATGGCTTTAAGGCAATCAACAATCTGTCTTTTCAGATCGGAGCGGCAGAGTTGCGGGCGATTATTGGCCCGAATGGAGCTGGCAAAACCACCTTTATGGATATTGTCACGGGCAAGACGCGCCCCGATACGGGGGTTGTGAAATGGGGCGATAAAAGCGTTGATTTGTTGTCGTTGGATGAAGCACAGATTGCGCAAGCAGGGGTGGGGCGTAAATTTCAGAAACCAACCGTGTTTGAAGATCAAACGGTATTTGAAAACTTGTTATTGGCGTTGAAAAACCATCGTAATGTGTTTCGCGTCTTGTTCTATAAGCGCCGTAAGTCTGATCACCAAAAAGTGGCGGATTTGGCGCATGATATCTCGCTTGATAGCGAATTGCACCGTCTGGCGGGCGAGTTAAGCCATGGCCAGAAGCAATGGCTCGAGATTGGCATGTTACTGGCGCAGGATCCAAAACTGTTGCTGGTAGATGAACCGGCAGCCGGTATGACCGCAACCGAGCGCGAAAAGACAACGGCGATGCTGGTCAAGGCCGCAAAAACCCGCGCTGTGGTGGTTGTGGAGCATGATATGGATTTTGTCAGTCGGCTTGACTGCAAAGTGACGGTGTTACACGAAGGCGCGGTGCTGGCCGAGGGGCGGTTGGATCACGTGACCGCCAATCAAGACGTGCTGGATGTGTATTTAGGAAGGTAAGCGATGCTTGAGACCTCAAAAGTCAACCTGTTTTATGGGAACTCACAAATCCTTTATGATATTGATTTGCAGGCCCAAAAAGGCCAGGTAACCTGCGTGCTAGGCACAAATGGTGTGGGCAAAACCAGCTTGATGCGGGCCATATCGGGCGCGCATGCGGTGGCGGCTGGCCATATTCAATTAGATGGGCAGGATTTAACCCGTTTGACCCCCTTTAAACGCGCCCAATCTGGGGTGGCCTATGTGCCACAGGGCCGCGATATTTTTCCCTTGCTGAGCGTCGAAGAAAACCTGCAAACCGGTTATTCTTGCTTGCCGCCCAAAGATCACAAAATCCCCGATCATATTTACGAAATGTTTCCAGTTTTAAAGAAAATGAAAGCGCGCAAGGGTGGCGATTTATCGGGCGGCCAGCAACAGCAATTGGCAATTGCCCGCGCGTTGGTTACCCGTCCCAAATTACTGATTCTAGATGAACCGACCGAGGGCATACAGCCCAATATTATCAGCCAAATCGGTGTGGTGATTGAACTGCTGAAAAAGCAGGGGGATATGGCGATTATTTTGGTGGAACAATATTTTGATTTCGCCTTCAGTCTCGCAGACCGATTTTATACGTTAAAACGCGGCCGGGTGACTATGGCGGCTCAAAAATCTGAGGTCACGCGCAAGGATGTTTTGGCCAATGTCACCGTGTGATGCCTGCTGTGCTAAGCCCGGCTCTCCTGAAAGCGATGGAGGGCTGGAATAAGGGGCCGAATTGACCAAATAAGCCGAGGGCGGTTTATCTGCAAATGCCCCAGACAGCCTTCCCTGCGCCGCGTAAAAAGACCCGGCGTTTAGTTCTACAGCCCGCTCGGGCTGAACAAGCGCCCTTTGCGCTTGACCGGGGTCCGCCAAACAGGGGGCCTTAATGTAAGCTTCGTAATTTTTCCCCCAATTTCTTTGTTAATCGGGGCATCGCTCTTCTTGGCACGTCCGAAAAGCCTAGCACCAGCGCCGATCTTTGGATCGGCTCGCTGCAATAAACCGATAATGGAAGCGAATCTATATTATACGCAAGCAGGGCTTTATGGGCTGTTTGATCTTCGATTCCATGTTTTAAATCTGCTAAAATATGCATTCCTGCATCGCTTTGCTGTGGGATTAGGCTGTCCGCGCAGTTTTCAAGAAGACAATTTAGTAACATGTCTCGACGGTCGCGATAGAGCCGGCGCATCTTGCGAATATGCTCGGCAAACCGGCCTTCATTTATAAATTGTGAAAGTGCTTGTTCGGTTAATGGCGAAGAACTTTAGCCTAAAAGGTTTCGTGTTTGCGCGAAGGTTTGTCGTAACCAATGGGGAATCACCACATAGCCCAGGCGCACGGCTGAACAGAGCGATTTTGAAAATGTGCCGACATATAAAACCCTTGCCTGCGGCCAAGAGGTTGATAAAACCTCTCAAAAAGCGCTGCAAATCTTTCTAAGAAAACTGGCAGCAACCTCCGTGCCGTTTGTGGCTTTGGGCGCTGCCAATGCCTTTGCTGTCGCTACGGGTTTGATGATTTAAATGCAGCGATGGATCGCCTTGCCGATGCAAAAACGATACGCGAAGTGCTGGTTCCGTAACCTTTGAAGGAAAGATTAATGGGGTTTAATTTTTCTGCAAATACGGGATATCTTTGGAAAGAGCTGCCGTTTTTGGACCGGATACGGAGCGCCAAAAACCACGGGTTTCACTCGCTTGAATTTCACGACGAAGCGCATTTTGAAGATCTGGGTGACTTGAAATCTCTGTTGAAAGAGGTTGGATTGCCCGTGAACAGTATGAATATACGCATGGGATCCAGTTTTGGCTGCGCAGCGATTCCAGATCGCCAGCACATTGCGCAACACGACATTCGGCAGGCAGCGAGGCTTGCGCAAGAAATCGAAGCCAAGAAGTTGCATATTCTGTCAGGCCTCAGTGAGGAGACGCAAGACGCATTTGAGACCTTTGTTGAAAATCTCGAATATGCGCTGGATCGTTCGACTTTAAACATTGTGATTGAACCGGTTTGTGAAGAACAATTGCCCGGGTATTTTGCGGAGCCTGGAGCAGGCGGCTCAAGTTTTGGACGCGGTCAACAATCCGCGGTTAAAAATTATGTTTGATTGTTACCATGTGTTCACCCAAAGCGGTGATTTAATGGAACATTTTTCACGCTATGTCGATAAAATCGGTCACATTCAAATTGCAGCGGCAGAGCAGCGCGCCGAACCGTTTCCAGGGGCGCTTGACTACGGCGTTTTACTGCCTCAGTTTCAAGCTTTGGGATATGAGGGGGCATTCGGATGCGAATACCGCCCCAAATCCAAGACAGAGGCTGGTTTAAGCTGGCGGGATCAATTTTCAACATTGGGCGGTTAAAATGGCGCAAAAATATTCCCTAAAACCGAAAGCCAGCGTGTCTGAGGGCGATGTGAACCTATCGCCTCAACGGGCAGCGTGGTCGGCGGCCCATATTGATGCCTCAACCCAAGATCTGCTTGCGCAAGACGCGCAATATTTTTTGCATCAATCGTTATCGAGCCCCTGTTTGAACGTTTTGATGCATAGCAACGGGATTTATCTGGAAGATACCCAAGGCCGCCAAATCATGGATTTTCATGGCAATAGCGTACACCAAGTTGGCTATGGCCATCCCAAAGTGGTTGAAGCGATCAAAGAGCAGTTGGATACGTTGCCATTTTGTCCGCGGCGCTACACAAATCAAACGGCGATTGATTTGGCGCGTCGTTTGGCGGAATTGGCGCCGGGGCAGCTCAATAAAATGTTATTCGCTCCTGGCGGTACCAATGCAATCGGCATGGCCTTAAAACTGGCGCGCTATGCGACCGGGCGGCACAAAACCATTTCGATGTGGGAAAGCTTTCACGGTGCCTCATTGGATGCCATCTCGATTGGCGGGGAAAGCCTGTTTCGAAAGGATGTTGGGCCGCTTTTGCCGGGCTGTGAACATATTCCACCGCCAACGCGTGGAAAATGCCATTTCAATTGCCAGGATGAGCAGCATGAGGGCTGCCTAAACTATTTAAAATATGTGATAGAAATGGAAGGTGATATTGGGGCTTTGATCGCCGAACCCATGCGTTGGACGAGCGTTGAATTGCCACCCAAGAACTATTGGCGCCGCGTTCGTGACATTTGTGATGAACATGGCATTCTTTTGATTTTTGATGAAATTCCATCCGCAATTGGCCGTACCGGAGAAATGTTTGTCTGCGAACATTTCGACGTGGTGCCTGATATGCTGGTGATCGGAAAAGGGCTGGGGGGAGGTATTTTCCCGATGGCGGCGTTGCTGGTGCGCGAAGATCTGGACGTAACGGGCGATCGGGCTTTGGGCCATTACACGCATGAAAAATCTTCGGTTGGTTGCGCGGCGGCTTTGGCCACGATTGACTGTTTGTTTGAGGAAGGGCTTATTGAAAACGCGCGTGTGTTGGGTCGGCGTGGATTAGAGCGGCTTATAGAGATCAAAGCTAAATATCCGCTGGTTCACGATATACGGGGCTTGGGCTTGTTTTTTGGCATTGAGCTGCGGATTGATAACCAACCGGCGCTTCAAGCTGCCGAGGATATTTTATACCATTCGCTGTCACAGGGTTTGAGCTATAAAATTGGCGCTGGCTGCGTGCTGACGCTTTGCCCGCCCCTAACCATTACGGAAGCCGAGTTGTTTTCAGCATTCGATATTATTGAACAAGGCCTAAATGCCCTTGCGCCCTGCGCATAGGGATATTTTCAGCGCTGTTTAACCGCATCGCCCGTCGAACACGGGCGGGCGCTGCACCCTTAGGCACGTTTTGTTATGTTATGGCGAAAGACGGTTTGCGGCCCCTGTGCGGTAAGCGCGCTTAAGGCCAAACTGCGATCCATATTTTGCATTCGAAATTTCAACATTTGCCGCGTCAGGTGGGCAAGGTCGGGGGCATAGTTCGCTTGTTCTGCTACGTTTTCAAACTCTCCCTTCTTTGCATGGTCAAACAGCAAAGGCGGCAGATCGCCGGCAAATTCAACCAGCGTGAATTGCGCATCGCGTAAAATGCTTAAACTGCACTCATCAACGGATAGTCCCAGCTGCTTTTGCCATTCAGTCGGAAAAAGGGGATGCCCAAAATTTAGCTCTGAGAAGGTGAATTTGCGCCAGTTTTCAGGAGCCTCACCTTTTATAAGGGGCATTAAAGACCGCCCATCCATTGAATTTGGGATATCTGATCCGATCCAGTCAAGAATTGTGGGGGCAATATCCACACTTTCAGTTTGCAGCTGCACTTGCATTCCAGACTGGGCCTGTAGCTGCGGTGCTCGGATAATAAGTGGTGTGTGATAGGCAGCGTTGTAAACGCTCATTTTACCCCATGCGTGGCGATCCCCCAACATCTCGCCATGATCGGCGGTGATGATCACCAACGTGTCTTCATAATGGCCTGCTTGTTTCAAATCGGTGATCACCCGTCCGATATGGTGGTCTACTTCGCTTGCAAGCCCGAGATATACGGCGCGTAAAGCCTGCACTATAACCTTGTCGGGCTTTAAATCAGGCATTCCAGATACGAAATCCGTTGGGGTTGCGCTGTCAAACATAGGGGCGAAAAACGGATGCACGGCTTCTTCTGCAGCCTGACTGTTGAGGCGGTGGGGCAAGGGCAGTTTTTGGGGATCATAAAGCGTATTATAGGGGGCCGGCGCGACCAAAGGCGGGTGCGGGCGCAAATAGGTTAAATGCGCAAACCAATTGGGGGGTTCGCGGGTTGCGCTATCGGCTAAATAGGCATTTGTCAAAAAGGCCGTATCGCTGTCTTTTGCGGCGTAAAGTGCCGGATCAGTGACTTTGGGGTGGGCTCCATGAGCGGCCACGGGAATGTATAAATCATCATGATTTTTGAAAATATAGCCTTGCGCTGCTAAATGCGACAGCCAGGGAATAGATTGCTCAGACCGCATTTCGAGCTGTTCTTGAAACCCGGGCATCACATATTCATAGGTTGTTAGCGCGGGATCATCTGCTGCGTGAACGCGCGGGTCCAGTGAGGTGTCAGTATAGCCATAAAGAAGCGGCAGATAGCCTGAGTTACGCAATTCGCTTGGAAGGCTTGGAATGTCATGGCGCAGCGGTGCACCATTGCGCACAGAGCGGTGGTTCATCGAATATTGCCCCGTCAAAAGCGAGGCGCGCGATGGTCCGCAGGGATTTGTGACTGAAAAATTGCGGGTAAACGTCACTGCTTCGCTCATAAACTGGCGCAAGTTGGGTAAATCTACATACGCGGCAAGCGCCCCTGTCAGACAATCTGCCCGCAGCTGGTCAATCACGATAAACAAAACGTTGCGCGGCTTGGTCATTTGGTTTCCTTTCACGCTAGAGCGGATGATAGGTAATCCTTATCGGGCGGTCTAGCGGGGATTGCGCGGTTTTTCCCGCAAAGTTCGGATTCTAAGAAAGCGCAATTAGGATCACGCCAAAAGCAACAACGCATGCGGCGAAGATGCGCATCAAAACAGGCCGCTCTTTAAACCAAATGACCCCGATGAGCGCCGCCAAAATAACCGATGTTTCGCGGATCGCGGCGACCAAAGCCAAAGGCGCTAAGGTTTGCGCAAAAACCGCCAAAGCATAAGACAGGCTTGAAAGAACCCCGCCTGAAAACCCCGTCAAAAATTGTTTTATACCATTTTGTCTGATCAAGGCGCGCCGAGGCATCAGCACGAATAGTGTGACACAGATTTCGGCGGTAAAAAGCCATGTTATATATGAGAGAGGCGCACCTGAGACGCGCACCCCAATCCCATCCACGATCGAATAAGCCGCCACCATCAAAGCGGTGATGAAGGCCGGAAACAGGGCTTTTTTAAGCGCGCCCGTGGCGCGGGATACGACCAGAATCGTAACGCCGCAAGAGACACCGATGATTCCGCCCCAAGCCATGGGCGATAGGATTTCCCCCGGCCAGATTGTGGCGCCCAGGGCAATTAAAACCGGCGCTGCCCCGCGCGCAATTGGATAGGCCAGTGAAAGATCGCTGTGTTTATAAGCTGCGATCAGGAAAAAGTAATAGCTCCAATGGATCACCGTTGAGGCAATAATGTAAGGCAGCGCGGCCATATCCGGCGCGGGTAGGATTAAAAAAAACGGCAGGGCGGGCACGAAATGCCCTAAAGAGACCAAGCCAATCGACAATGCGCGATCCGTGGCTCGCTTGACCATAGCATTCCATGTGGCGTGCAAAAGCGCCGCGCTTAAAGCGATTAGAATGACCCCGGTGCTTATCATTGGGCCTCAAGCACTGTTGTACGGTTGCCGGCAAAGCTTTCAGTGCTAGTCACGCAATGTCAGCATGCCCGCGCCGCCCGTCACTTGTGTGTTTATGGCCATGGCAATGAATAGGTTTTGACATTTGTGAAGAATTTCATGGCTTCCAAAACCCCTTCTTTGACGCCATTCCCGCTATCTTTGATACCGCCAAAGGGCGACATCTCAATGCGGTATCCCGGTTGTTCCCAAATGTTCACAGTGCCCACATCCAACCCCTCGATAAAGGCTTGCATGCGGGTAAAATCATTCGTGCAGACGCCCGAGGACAATCCAAATTCGGTTGAGTTTGAAATTGCCATCACGGCGGCATCATCATCTGGCACGCGCACGATCGGTACGATCGGGCCAAAGGTTTCTTCCATCACCAATTCTGAGCTATGGGGCACTTTATCGATCACGATCGGGGGCAAAAGCGCTCCGTTGCGCCCCGGATGGTACAGGATTTCGGCGCCCTCTGCTTCGGCCATATAGACCCGTTTTTCAAATAATTCTGCGGCTTGTGCATGGATCACGCAGCCCAATTGCGTATCCGGATCCATCGGATCGCCAAAGCGGATGGCTTTGGCTTTTTCCAGCACCAGCGGCACAAATTTATCCGCCACGCTCTCTTGCACCAAGATCCGCTTAACTGCCGTGCAGCGCTGGCCGGAATTGCCCGTGGCACCGGCCACCGCAATCGTCGCAGCTTTTTCCAGATCTGCATCAGAGAGATCATTTAAAATAATCAATGGATCATTGCCGCCAAGCTCAAGCGCGGCGCGTTTATATCCGGCTTTTTGTGCAATCATTTTGCCCACAGGCACACCGCCGGTGAAGGTGACAATATCAATATTTTCATTGGTGACCATTTCATCGCCAATATCTTTGGGCCATCCGGTAACGATTTGGAACATCTCAACCGGCAGGCCTGCTTCGTATAAAATATCCGCCAATGTGATCGCAGTCAGCGGCGTTAACTCGGTTGGTTTGCACACAACGCAGTTATTGGTTGCAATCGCGGGGGCGATTTTATGCGCCACCATGTTTAAGGGATGATTGAACGGGGTGATGGCCGAGATCGTGCGCACCGGTTCGCGCTTGGTGAATATTTTGCGCGGTTTACCATGCGGTGTCAGATCGCAACTGAAGATTTGACCATCATCTTGAATGGCGGCCTGACCGGCCAACATAAACACATCATAAGAACGCCCGGTTTCATAAAGCGCATGCTGTTGGCAAATGCCCAATTCCAAGGTGAGCCAATGCGCGATGCTATCGCGGCGTTCACGGATCAATTCGGCCGCGCGAAACAGAATTTTCTGGCGCTCATACCGCGTTAAGCTGGGTTTATAGGCGGCGGCAATCGCAAAGGCTTTCGCCGCATGTTCTGCGGTGCCGGCCGGAACCGTGGCCACCACCTCATCCGTATAGGGATAGCGCACCTTGACCACATCGTCTGTTAAGACTTTTTCTCCCCCGATGCGCATGGCTTCGTGTCGCATTTTTTTTGTCGCTGTCATTTGGAGCCTCATTCTTCTTCACGTTGATTTATTTGCGGTCAGCGCCCTTCATCAGACAAGCGCGGTTTTCGTAAAAGGAGGGCAGTGAGGTGTCTTTCAACCCCCTCCTCGTTTTTTAACGCGCCAAAAACCTTTGGCGGGCGCATGTTGAACGCCGATTTACTGCGCAGCCGCTTGCAGGGCATAATAAAACGCATCAAAATTTCGCAATTGGGGTGCATTTGGCAAATCCATAACCCGGTTTACGATGAACGGCACGGTTTGTTCGGTAAGCCCGCCATGGCTGCGCAAAGGTTCTTTTAGGGCGGCCAGATCATGGCGATGCTGGGAGGTGCCAATGGTCATATTTTCGGTTGACACCATAACGATATCGCCAATCCGATCTGCCGGCAGTTCAAATTCGGCCACCGCCTCTTCTTTGCTGCGCACTGAGAGCATTTCGGGCAAGGCTGACAGGCGGGCAATGATCTCACCATGATCGCAGCCTTCGGGCAAATAGGCCGTTGCAAACGAGCCCAAAGCGCCATGATGCACGACGTAAGGATCGGTGATGGGCAGAATAACGCGGGCGGCTGTTTCACCCAACCACTGGTCTAATACATCCTGGATATAAATCACCGCCGGGGTGCCATCGGCTTGATGCTTGGGTTTCATACCATGATCGGCGGTCACCACGATTGCTGCGCCTAATGCGTCTAGTTCAGCCAGATAGCGGTCAAACATCGCATAGAAATCTTTTGCGCCTTGCTCATCAGGGGCAAATTTATGTTGGATGTAATCTGTGGTTGACAGATACATCACGTCTGGCGCCCAGGTTTTGAGAAGCTTTACCCCGGCGGCAAAAACAAATTCTGACAGATCGGCAGAATATACTTCTGGGACGGGGCGATCCATAAAGGCGCTTGCGTTTTCAATCCCGTTTTCGGACAAGGTAGCCTGATCGGCCTTTTCTGAAGAAAAACAAATCGCCCGATCTTCATCAAATTTCAAACCCGAGCCCAACAGCGCCCGCAATTTGTCTTTGGCCGTGACCACAGACACTTTGGCCCCGGCATTGTACAGGCCGCTGAACACGGTTGGAGCGCGCAAGAACCGCACATCATTCATCATCACTTCTTCGCCGGTTTCCGGCTCATACAGGTAATTGCCGCAAATGCCATGTACCGCGGGCGGGCGCCCCGTCGCGATCGACATATTGTTGGGGTTGGTGAAGGAGGGGATCACCGAATGGGCAAGATGATCGCTGCCCAGGCCCCGAATGCGCTTTAATGTAGGCATCAAGCCTTCGCCAATCGCCACATCCAAATACGCCGGTTCACAGCCGTCAAGACAGATCACAATCGCGCAGGTTTTTGGGACTGTATAAATGCGCCCGTTTACATTTACTTCCGTATTCATTGTCATTCGATGGCTTTCTTCATTTGTTAGGCTGTTAATTTGCGGCGTTCGTTCAGGGCGGCGCTTGGCGGGGCCGCATCTGCAACGCCAATTTGCGCCAATGCGGCTTTCACCGCAGTCAGCATGTGGTGCATCACATCCGTGTCTATCTGACCAATACACCCGATTCTAAAACTGTCTACAATCGTCAGCTTTCCAGGATAGATGATAAAGCCCCGTTCTTTCATCGCATCATAAAACTGACTGAATTTAAACGCCGGGTCAGCGGGGCAGAAAAATGTAACGATGATTGGAGATAACCAGCGGTCTTCTAGCAATGTTTCAAAGCCAAGCGCGCGCATGCCCGATACCATGAAATCGCGGTTTTGAGTGTAGCGCGCCCCGCGCGCCTCAACACCGCCCTGTGCAGCATGGGCGGCCAAAGCCTTTAAAAAGGCGGCCACCACATGCGTGGGCGGAGTAAAGCGCCATTGCCCTGTGTCATTCATGACCCGCCATTGCGCTTCTACATCAAGGCTTAAAGAATGCGCGTTGCCCCGCGCGGCCTGCAACTCGGTGGTTTGCGCGATTACAAAGCTAAAACCGGGCACGCCTTCGATACATTTATTGGCCGAGGAAACGAAGGCCGCGCATCCAAGCTGGGCGGGGTGCAGCGGAAGCGCGCCGAAGGCTGACATCGAATCAATTAACAATTTGCGTCCCGCGTTGCGGGTTGCTTCGGCAATTTCTTCAATCGGGTTTAAAATTCCGGACGAGGTCTCGCAATGGATCGCCATCACATGGGTGATCGCCGGATCCTTTGCTAAAATCTCTGCCACTTCAGCGCCGCGAGGGGGCATATAATCCCCCTTGTCTAAAACGATTTTATCGCGGCCAAGATAGCCTAATGTGGCGGCGGCGCGCATGCCATAGGCGCCATTGGCCAAAACCAAAACCTTGCCATCTTGGGGCATAAAACTGCCCAACATGGCTTCACCCGCGTAAGCGCCAGGGCCTTGCAT
>OZSS01000154.1_pt1 | contig 30605 bp, 30 predicted proteins | sample 1779911 | NCBI WGS metagenome assembly OZSS01 (sample SAMEA2603589, study PRJEB24840) | metagenome | biome: Water; feature: Photic zone; material: Seawater sample | place: Mediterranean Sea | collected 2013-11-12 | depth 10 m
AAGTGCAGATTTAATTATTGTTATCCGTTTTCTTGTGAGCAAACGATGAGTTGCTCATCCTATCCAACCTTTTCTTTACCAACGAGCGAATCCATGGCTGAGATTTCATGGCGAGGACTGATCGTCAACACGGAAGGTGAGCTGCCGCAAGTGGGCAGCAAGGCCCCAGACTTCATGCTGGCAGCTCAGGATCTGAGTGATCTGAACCTAGGGGACTTTGCTGGAAAAAACCTGATCCTGAATATCTTCCCCAGCATCGATACTCCAACTTGTGCCACATCCGTGCGCACTTTCAACGTCAAGGCTGCTAACCAAGACAATACGGTGGTGCTCTGCGTGTCTGTTGATTTGCCCCAAGCACAAGCTCGCTTCTGCGGCGCAGAAAATATTGAGAATGTACAAACTGGCTCAGCCTTCCGTTCCCCAGATTTTGGGAAGGAATATGGGGTCATCATCAAAGACAGCTTCCGACGAGGTCTGATGGCTCGAGCCATCGTAGTGATTGATGGAAACGGCATCGTCAAGCACACCGAGCTGGTACCCGAAGTTGCCCAACAACCTGATTACGAGGCGGCTTTGGCAGCTACCTCTTGAGCTCAAAGCGTCACTGCTGACATTTAAAAAAAATCAGCGAATTATGAACGAAATTCTCTATCATAATTAATGTGGATTCTCCGCTTGCATACTTAAAATTACTAGGATGATCGAGTTATGTTGCAATCACTTGAGTCGGCCTTCACACCCTGACTAATTTGCTTGCCAAGGCTTGTGGTATGTCTAAAACTAATTTGTTGTCTTTAACGAGATTGGCAAAGAGTCATTCAGCAAACTGAAGACAAACTTTGTACAGAGTCTCAATCTATAACACATAAAATGGAGTATTTATGAAAACCGCTGAATCTGCTTTGAGTGCTGCAAACGCAGTGGTACCAAAAATCAGTGTTGCTGATGGAATCCAAAAGCATGCCGACGGAAATAGTGTTTTTATCGATGTGCGAGACGGTCTTGAAATTCAAGAAACAGGTACTATTCAAGGTGCCCTGAAAATACCAAGAGGATTTATTGAATTTGCTGCTGATTCAAGTACACCCTACCATGAGGAAAAGCTTCAAAAAGATGCCGAGATCGTCTTGGTATGTGGTGCTGGTGGTATGGCCGCTTTAACAGGGCACACTCTTGTGGAGATGGGTTTCAAGAATGTCTGCAATGTTGGCGGGTTTTCTGATTGGAAAGAGAACGGCGGACCTGTTGGGACGTGATTCTAATTGAACGGTCTACGCTCAAATATAATTCAGAAAGATTGCCCAACCTCACTTATGGTGAGTGATTTTCTGTATAATATCGATAAAGCTGACTTGTGAGTTCAATAACTTTGCTACCAAAGAGTTAGTCGCCTTTCGTAAGGCTCTGCTGAGCAAATATGGTTCAGCGAGCCTTCATGCGGCACCATACCACAAAAAGTAGCAAATACTTGCTACCCTGCAACCTATCAAGCGATTTAACTCTCCTATTTGCAATAGGTTCTTTTTTTATTCTCATCTAAGATTAATTTTCCTCCCAGAGACAACAATATTCATCTCAAAATGCCTTTTGAGATGAATATTGTTGTAGCTGACCTGAGTCCAAAGGCAAACCTGCCACAAATAAATCAAGTCCCTTTGTCAACAAGCAACAACCCGTCTCAATTGCATTCTAAATTCTGAAAATCAGGCAGAAACGTCAGTAGGCAGGACATTCAGCAGTACAGCAAAGAAATGAGCCGTGCTACCTCCGAGGACAAAGAGGTGCCAGATGGCGTGATGGTAGGGGAGTCGGCGCCAGGAATAAAAAACCACACCCACACTATAAGAAACCCCGCCCACAAAGAGCAGGATCAGGCCAGCTGTTTCGATCGTCTCCCACATTTGAGGAAGTGCAATTAGGCAGAGCCAGCCCATCACTAGATACGTGGCCGTCGAGGCCTTAGGAAGTTTGCCCACAAAAAAAATCTTGAAGACAATCCCCAGCAGAGCCATACCCCAGATCACTCCAAAGAGACTCCAGCCCCAAGTGCCGCGTAGGTTACCAAGCAGGAAGGGTGTGTAGGTTCCAGCAATCAGCAGAAAGATCGCCGAGTGGTCGAGGATCTTGAAGATGCGCTTAGCCCGCTGATTTTGTAGTCCGTGATAGAGAGTAGAAGCAAGGTACAGCAGAATCAGCGAACTGCCATAAACACTAACACTGACAATCTGCCAGGCGTCTCCTTGCTGGGAAGCCAACGTGACTAGCAGCGTGAGAGCCGCGACGCTTAGGGCTGTTCCGATTCCGTGGGTAATGCTATTGGCGATCTCTTCGCCGAGGCTCTGGGCTTTGCTTGTAGAAGTCAATCTTGGGTATCAGAAACAGTGTTGCAGAATTTATCAACGCTGATAATTAACGCTTTCGCTTAGATGTACACGATCTCTGCCCAGAGCACAAACTTATCAGGTCTGCTTACATGCCCCAGCGTAGTCCTGCTGTGTGAACAGGTGCATCCCAGAGTCCCAGCAATTCATCATCAACCAGACTCAGTGTGACCGAGCATCCGGCCATTTCCAAAGAAGTCACATAATTACCAACCAGTGAGCGGGCAATCGTTATTCCACTTCCCGCCAACTCCTGTTCAACACAGTGGTGCATCAGGTAAAGTTCCATCAATGGGGTTCCACCAAATCCATTGACCAGCATGATAGCGTTGCCCTTGGCTTGGTCTCCAAAATCCTTGCGGATGGCTCCAATCATTTCTGCAGCGATGTCCTTGGCTTCACCAAGAGCAACTCTTTTTCTTCCTGGCTCACCATGAATCCCGACTCCCATCTCCATTTCATTTTCACCAATCTGGAAGGTCGGACTACCTGCAGCTGGAACCGTACAGCTTGTCAGGGCGACCCCCATTGATCGGGTCTGCTGATTGACACGATCTCCTAAGTCCTTCAAAGCTGCCAAGTCTCTCCCTGTTTCTGCTGCAGCGCCAACGATCTTCTCAACGATCATGGTGCCTGCGACACCCCGTCGGCCTGTTGAATAGGTTGAGGTTTCCACAGCTACGTCATCATCAGTCAATACCGTAGCAACCTCACACTCTGCCATCTCGGCAGCCATCTCGAAGTTCATCACGTCACCTTCGTAGTTCTTGACGATCAGTAGCACCCCACCACCACTTTCGGTAGCTTGCATTGCTTCCAGCATTTGGTCTGGAGTCGGTGAAGTGAAGACCTGTCCAGGACAGGCGGCATCCAGCATTCCATGCCCCACAAAACCACCATGCAGAGGTTCATGACCGGAACCTCCACCAGAGATCAAGACTGGCTTTCCAGGCTTGAGTTGCTTGCGGCGTACAAATTTTCCCTCGGAACCGAGCTCCAGCAAATCGGCATGTGCGGAGACAAAACCACTTAGGCTTTCGGTAAGTACTTGATCGGTAGCGTTAATTAATTTTTTCATGAACTCTCCCACGGAAGAAATGAGGATGGGGAACAGATCAGCACGCTTTCAGGAGCGCTCAGAAATCTGTAACAGGTGACTTAACCGACGGGCGGTTTCCAGGATCAGGTCATCGAGTTCTTTGTTGGCTTCATCGCTTCCCAGATCTGGTAAGTATAACATCATCCGACGAAATCGCAGCCCCTCTCGATGCGCCTCCTGTTGCTGGTAATTTGGACTGTGACGTCTACCAGGGTGCGCCTGGTCGTAGTAGTATAAGAAGTCTCGACGAGCTTTTTCAGAGAAATGGCAAACTTCGAAGATGATATCCAGATGACGAGCCGGGATGGGTGTGGCGTAGCTGGGATTGGAAATCTGGGAGATAAAACTACGATTCTTGCGCAGCATTGTCGCCAGTCGCTGTCGGGTTCCGGAAGGGCGATTGCTTAGCATTTCTGAGAGAATCTGCTTGTACTGGGCAACTAACTGGGCTTTTGAGTCCGTTGTCACACCCCCTCCAGATTGGTTTCACGAATGGTCCACTTGGTCTTCCCCAAGCGGGCTGGTGCCACTGACAAATTACGCAAGCCCACTTCCAGTAACTGTGCGATGAAATTCGGATCGCTACCCATATCTCCGCAAAGGCTCAACTCTTGGCCGGAACGAGCGCAATGCTGCGCTAATTCTCTAATGACTCGCAAGACTGCTGGATGGCCAGGATCTGCCAGATCTGCAACATGATGAAGGTCGCGTGCACTAGCTGTCAGATATTGAACCAGATCATTACTACCAATTGAAAAGAACGCAGCATCAGCAAACAACTCAGGAGCCAGAGCAGCAGCGGGGACTTCTACCATCATTCCGAGAACTGGCTTATGGAATTCAGTACCTTCTGTGGTAAGTTCGGCACAAACATCTTCCAATAATTCCCGGGTCGAATGTAATTCATCAGGGACAGTAACCATCGGCACCATCACCTTCAGATTTCCATGAACAGCTGCCCTGCACAGTGCACGGAGTTGAGTTCGGAAGACCTCTGGTTGTCGTAGGGAAAGTCGGAGTCCTCGTAGACCAAGAAACGGGTTACTTTCAGTTGGTTGCTCCAGCCCGGGCAGAGGCTTGTCACCGCCTGCATCAAGAGTACGAATCGTTACTGGCTTTTCTCCAGCCCATTCCAAGAGTTTTCGATAGGATCGGTATTGTGATTCTTCGCTGGGTAGCCCATGGTGAAACAGAAATTCTGAACGCATCAGGCCGATTCCATCACAATGCGCTGAATTGAGTTTTGCCAATTCTTCTGGCAGCGCCACATTGATCAGTACCTGAACCGATGTTCCATTCAAAGTTTGCGCGGGTTGATTCAATAAAGGGGCTAGTCGTTCTGCTTCCTCTACAGCTATTTGCAGCTTATGCTCAAAGGCTTGGGTTTCCTCTGTGGAAGGATCTACGTGCAGCACACCTTCATCCGCATCCAGCAACAATCTGGTTTGATCTGGGAAAGCTCCAGTTTGGAGGTCTCCAATGCCTACCAACATCGGCACCCCACGGGAACGTGCTAGCATGGCTACATGACTTGAAGGGCTACCTTCCCGCAAGACCACTCCCCCACCCTTGTTCCAATCTAGGCTGAGAAAGCGACTGGGAGTTAAATCGGTTGCGAGCAGGATCGCTCCCTCAGGGATCGCAGCTTCTGTTTCTCCACGTAGAATCCTGAGGACTCGGTCACGAATATCACGTAGGTCACTGGCCCGTGCCTGAAAGTACTCGTCTTCACTTTGCTCGTAGTCTGTGACATGTTCGTCCAGGGTTTGTTGCCAGGCTTCAATCAATGTCGTACCCGCTGCAAAAGCCTGACGTACTGGATCAGTGAGAGCTTCATCTTCGAGCATCGCAAGCTGAAACTCGAGGATTTCTGCGTCGTCTCCCTCGACTCGCTCCATCAACTCCACCAACTGGCTACTGGCCAACGTCAGGGCTTCCGCTAGATCAATCGTGGGTTTCAAGGAGTCTGCAAAATCTACTACGGCAGGCGCCTCCGCCCAGAATGCCGCACCCTGAGCAAGACCAGGAGCTGCACTGATTCCTTTAAGCTGAGGCTGACTGGGCATCCTGTGATTCCTCAAAATCCTGATTGACCAAATCAATCAAAGCCTCCACGGCAGGCTGAGCGTCTGTTCCTGTGGCTCTCAATTGCAGAATGGTTCCCTGCGGCATTTTGGCTCCCATCACCTTGACAATACTTTTGGCATCGATCCAAGGACCCTCAGAGTCAGCTGCGATTTCAATCCGTGCTGAGAAGCGCTTGGCGAGCTTGGTCAACTTGACAGAGGGCCTCGCATGTAGACCCACATCATGAGTGATTTCTACCGCACCCTCAGAAGTCCAGGTATTTTCTTCAGTCATGCCTCCTCACATTTCTTCTGCTGAGCTTTTGACTTCTTCCAGGCTTGCACCACCAGATGCTTCCGTCGCTGCGATGACACTCCCTTCGACAATCGGGGCATTGCAGATCACAACTTTCTTTTGTCGTTCGGCAGGTAGCATTTCAATCGCCATCTCACTATTTGTTTCAGCTCCACCGAGATCAACCATTACGGCTACTCCAGAATCTGACCAGGCTTTAGAGATGGCTTCCATGATCGCTTCTACACTTGTCCCCAAACCACCATCAGGGTTGCCACCACACCAGGCAAGAGGAACTTCATCTCCCACCATCTGCAGCACCATTTCAGCCGTACCCGCAGCGACCTGCTGAGAATGTGAAACGATCACAATGCCCACGTTACTCATGATTTCTCTTCCAGAAGTTGACAGATAGTTTGAATTATCAATGCAGAGGAATAGGCCCCAGGGTCCATGTGTCCGATGGAACGATCACCCAGAAAGGAAGCCCGTCCGCGAGTTGCTTTCATTGGAATGGTGGCTTCTGCGGCTTGCTGGGCAATCGCAGAGATCTCCGTCATTGATTTATTTGCTTCCAAGGCTTGCTGGACTGGAGCCAGCACATCCAACATGGTCTTGGCTCCAAGATCTGCTTTTCCTCGTTTCTTCAAAGCTTCGATGGATGCCGCGAGCATCTGGCCCAATTTCGCCGAGTCTAGCTCATCGTCTGTTGGCCATTCCTTACCCAGCGTCACCGCCAGGGTGCCATAGAGTGGACCAGAGGCTCCACCGACTTTCATCACCATGGTCATGCCTACCGCTTTAAGAGCCTCGGCTGGTGGTTTGGCTGTGATATTTTCCAAATCAGCGAGCACGTTCTCCAGGCCTCTCTTCATGTTGATGCCGTGATCACCATCACCAATAGCTTGATCCAAAGCCGTGAGGTGTTCAGCTTGGGCAATCACTGCTTCTGCAGTTCCTTGAAGTAACGATCTAAGTAAGTCTGGAGTCATCTGTAGCTTCCCCATCAAGTTGCCTTGCCCTCAAGCAGACAAACGATTTCCGGATTGGTCGAAGAAAAGAGGTTGCACCAATTCAAGGGCTACCCCGTCACCTTCCTTCAGCAAGGTTGCTGGATCCGCCAGCAAGGTGAGATCCTGTCCTGCACAGAGCAGATGCAGGTAGGTCTGGTCGCCAAGATATTCAACACGTTGCACTTGGGCTGGAACCGTGGCTTGGGTCTGCTTATCTGCAGAATGCAACTGAACATGGTCTGTCCGCAATCCAAGCTGTGTGGTGTTGGCAGGAGCCTGTACGGGCCATTCATTACTCAATGGCACAAGATTGATCGAGGGTTGCCCAAGTCGCTCAGCCACATAGGTATTGTTTGGCTGTTCAAAAATTTCCTTGGGGGTTCCCAGCTGTACCAGTTCACCCTCTCGGAGCACACCAATGCGATCAGCCAGAGTCATTGCTTCCACCTGGTCGTGGGTCACATAAAGGATCGTTGCCCCAAGATTCTGCTGAATGTGCTTCAACTCCACTCGCAGTTCAGCTCGCAGCTTCGCATCCAGGGAGGAGAGCGGTTCATCCATTAGATAGATGGTTGGCTTTCGTACCAGTGCCCGGCCAATCGCGACACGCTGCATCTCCCCACCGGACAAGGCCGTGGCCTTATTTTCAAGCTTGTGTTTGATCCGCACCATCTTCGCAATTTCCTCAACCCGACTGGCAACAGCGTCTTCTGAAAGACCGGATACTGGCGAGCGAAGCGGGAAGCTCAGGTTGTCCCGAACCGTTAGGTGTGGATACAGCGAGTATTGCTGGAAAACAAACGCAACATCTCGCTCAGCGGGTTGCGACTTTGTCATGTCCAGGCCATTGATCCGAATACTTCCAGAATCTGCCTCCTCCAATCCAGCAATCAAGCGGAGAGTGGTTGTCTTGCCAGCTCCCGAAGGGCCCAACAAAACGACCAGTTCTCCATCTCCAATGGTCAACTCAAGGTTGTTGATAGCAAGCGTATCCCCGAAGCGCTTCTGTATTCCCTGGAGAGCGATCTCAGCCATGAGTCACCTCCGTGGGCAATGCTTTGCCATCACTCTTGTCAAACAGAGAGGCTCGCTGAGCAGCAAAATTCAATCGCACTGATTGTCCTTCCCCAAATGAATGAGTGCTACGAACGCGAGAAAGTGCTTGTCCGTAAGGAGTCTGGATGGTCAAGATCTGGGTGGTTCCCATGTATTCGACGACACTGATTTCTCCTGGTAGGGGACCGTTCTGCTCTGGAAGTAAGTGTTCCGGGCGAACACCCAAGACAAGATTGTCTGCTTGAACACCCTGTGTTGACGCAGGACAACGAAGTGTTCCACAACCCTCGCCTGGCAGAGTGATCTCCGTTTGTCCAGGCTCCAGCGAATTGGGCAAGGTGAGCAAGTTCATCGGTGGAGATCCGATAAAATCAGCGACATACATGGTTGCTGGCTTATTGTAGATCTCGCTTGGAGTCCCCAACTGCTCAATCACACCGTGATTCATCACCGCAATCCGGTCAGACATCGCCATCGCCTCCAGTTGGTCATGCGTGACGTAAACCGTCGTTGCCTCAATTCGGTCATGCAATCCCTTCAGTTCCTGGCACATCAAATTACGAAATTCAGCATCAAGAGCACCAAGAGGTTCATCCATCAGGAAGGCTTTCGGGCGACGAATGATCGCTCTTCCGAGGGCTACGCGTTGACGGTCACCACCAGATAACCCGGAGACAGAACGATTCAGCAGATGATCAATTCTCAGTAGACGAGCCGCTTCTTCAACTCGCTGCTTGATTTCTGAAGAAGGGATCCCGATGCACTTCAATGGGAAAGCCAGATTTTTCCGCACATTCATGTGCGGATAGAGCGCAAACAACTGGAAGACAAACGCAATGTCTCGTTGAGACGCTGGCAGGAAAGTGACTTCCTCCTGATCCAACCGAATCTCACCAGAAGTAGGCAGCTCCAATCCAGCAATCATTCGCAACGTTGTTGTTTTTCCACACCCGGAGGGCCCCAACATCACGAAGAATTCACCATTTTGAATCGTGAAGCTGGAGTCTTGGACCGCAACGAACTCCCCAAAGGATTTTTTCAGGCGACTGACTTGAATCTCGGCCATTTACTATTCCGGGAAGTGGCTCACGATGATGAACAAAACGGTGCCTGTGAGGATCACCACGAAGGAGTAGGTGTAAAGCACGAGCAAAAAGGGCTGCATCAACATCACCACCCCAAACAGGATGATCACTGTAGCAATCCACTCCCAGAAATTTCTTCGAAAGTAGCGCCGAAGGCTCAATGTTGTGTTCTCTGACATCCAGCTCCTCTTTATTTGCGGACGGCGCCGAAAGTGATTCCACGTAGCAGATGCTTGCGGAGCATGATCGTGAAGAAAACGATGGGTACCAGGAAGAGTGTTGCGCCAGCTGCTACCGCAGGCCAGTCTAGTCCACCTTCCCCAATGATGGTTGGAATGAAAGGTGGTGCTGTCTGAGCGGTGCCTGAGGTTAGTAGGAGGGCAAAGGCATATTCGTTCCAACTGAAGATCAAACAGAATATTGCGGTTGCTGCTATGCCTGTAGTTGCCTGGGGTAAGACCACTTTACGGAAAGACTGGAAACGAGAGTAGCCATCAATCATCGCAGCTTCCTCGTATTCCCGCGGAATCTCATCAATGAAGCCCTTCAGAAGCCAGACCGCCAAGGAGATGTTGACAGCCGTGTAGAGGAGGATCATTCCTAGATGCGTATCTGCCAAGCCCAACTCGCGATACATCGAAAAGATGGGAATCGCCACAGCGATTGGTGGCATCATCCGGGTGGAGAGGATGAAAAACATCAGATCGTCTTTGAGCGGAATCTTAAAGCGTGAGAAGGCATAAGCCGCCAGAGTTCCCAGGAAGACCGAAAGAAAGGTAGAACCGAAGCCGATGATGATGGAATTCAAGAAGCGTTGCCCAAACTTGGAAGGCCCTGCGATCACCATGCTTCGTGAGCGCACCAACTCATCGTACCAGGTTTCCGGAGGCGGCAATGTTTCCATGTACTCTGGAGTTTGCCGAGTTCGAGTAGTGAAGACGTTTACATAGCCTTCCATGGTTGGGGAGAACACCATCTTGGGAGGATAGCTGATCGAATCCTGGGGTGACTTGAAGCCCGTTAGGAATATCCAAATCAGCGGAATGATGCTGACCAATGCGTACAGAATAACTAGTCCAGCAGCTAATCGCTTGCCCCAGGGCTTTTCGTGTGGAGGTGCGGAACTCATCGTTGCTTCACCGCATTGAGAGCTTTGACGTAGATGTTCGCCACGCCAAAGACTGTCACAAAAAGAATGATGGCAAAGGCTGAAGAGTATCCAGTCCGCCACTTCTCAAAAGCCTCTCGCTTTAGATTTATCGAAGCTAGTTCAGTCACTGAGCCAGGGCCTCCGTTAGTAAGTTGAACAACTAAATCGAACATTTTGAAGTTTTCGATAGCTCGGAAAAGCACCGCAAGCATCAAGAAAGGCAGGATCATTGGTATAGTAATTGACCAAAACTGTCGCCACTTTGATGCCCGATCTACTTCTGCCGCTTCATAGATGTAGTCTGGGATTGAACGCAAGCCTGCTAGGCAGATCAGCATGATGTAGGGTGTCCACATCCATGTGTCGACTATCACGATGGACCAGGGTGCTAAGTTTACATCCCCCAACATCTCAAAAGAAGAAGGATCAGCGCCTGTGAAGAAGGCGATGATGTAATTGAAAAGACCGATCTGGGGTTGATAGAGAAAGCGCCAGAAATTTCCCACTACTGCCGGTGAAAGCATCATTGGCAGCAAGATCAGCGTGGTCCAGAAAGAGTGTCCTTTGAATTGCTTGTTCAGCAGCCAAGCTAGGCCAAAGCCTAGCAGTACCTGCAGCAGCATCGTCCATATGAGAAAGTGTGCGGTCGTCTGCAAGGTGATCCAGATATCTGCATCACCCAGCACACGCTCGTAGTTTCTGAGGCCAATGAACTTTTCACCGCGGGCAGCACGGTTCGCTTTGTAGTTGGTAAAGGATAGTTGGATGGTCCAAATCAACGGGAAGATGTTGATCGCCAACAACAGTAGGATTGTTGGAGTCACAAAGAGCCAGGCAATGGCTCGATCTGACAGCCCTCTGACTTGCCTGGCAACGGGCGCAGGTGTCGCAACAGCTGCAGAGGAAGCAATTTTTTGAAGTATGGAAGGACGAGGCATCGGGCTCCGTTTAATTGAAACTGATCACAGGAATTCAACTGCTAGTAACAGTGAATTCCTGTGAATTCATCTTAGAGCTTGCCTTCGTCTTCGAAGGTCTCTGTCCAGTCTTCAATCAACTTGTCGAGTGCTTCTTGAGCGGTTCCTTGATCAGCAACCACAAAGTCATGCACGCGCTTCTGCATCGCTAGCAGCAGTTCTGCGTAAGCAGGCTCCTGCCAGAAATCCTGAACTCCATCCATCGCCTTCAGGAAGTCTGCAGCAAACGGTTGGGTGTTAGCAAAGCCTGGATCCAAAAGAACAGACTTGTGGCAAGAATATCCACCCAATGACCACCACTTCTTCTGAACTTCAGGGGAAGCGAACCACTTGATGTACTCCAAGGCTTGATCCTTCTTCTCGGAGTAGGAAACCACGGAGATTCCCTGTCCACCCAATGTAGAAGCTTCCACTTTCTGACCTGGATTCACGAAGAATCCGATCTTGTCACCACCCACTACAGGGTCCTTGTGGAGACCTGGGAAGAAAGCGAACCAGTTCATCATCATAGCAACCTGTCCGGACTTGAACGCATCCAGTCCTTCTGACATGTAGCTATCGGTGTAGCCTGGAGGAGTACAGCACTTGTAGAGTTCCTTGTAGAATTCCAGCGCTGCCACAGCATCCGGTGAGTTAACAAAGCCTTCCATGTCATAGGGCTTGTTAGGATTTTGGTACTTGAAACCCCAGGAGTAGAGAGCACCAGTCGCACCCATTGTGATTCCCTCAGATCCACGCTCGGTGAAGATCGCAGCACCATAGACACGCTTCCCATCAATATCTCGCCCCTGGAAGAACTCGGCAATGTCCTTCATCTCTTTCCAGGTCTTTGGTGGCTCCAGATCACGTCCGTACTTGGACTTGAATTCTGAACGTAGCGCCGGCCGCGAGAACCAGTCCTTTCGGTAGACCCAGCCATTGGCATCACCCATCGCCGGCAGAGCCCAGTAGTTGGGGCTTCCTTTTGGCCAGGTGGAGTAGGCGTAAACAGTTGCTGGCAGGAAGTCATCCATTGAGATGCCTTCCTTATCGAAGAAGCTGTTTAGCTTAACGTAGTGTCCATTCTCAGCAGAACCACCGATCCACTGACTGTCTCCAATCAGCAGGTCACAAAGTTTACCGCCGGAGTTCAGTTCGTTTAGCATTCGGTCAGCATAATTGGGCCAGGGCACGAACTCGAAGTTCATTTCGATTCCGCTCTGTGCTGTGAAGTCCTTGGACATCTCAACCAAAGCGTTTGCAGGGTCCCACGCTGCCCAGCATAGAGTGAGGCTTTGGGCTTGAGCCTTCTGGCTTGGCGCCGCCATGACCGTCAGCGCTAGTGCAGCACCGGCTGCGGTCTGCAGCATTGACTTGATCCATCCCTTTTTCATGATTCCTCTCTTGTTAAGGAGATCCCATCACCCGATCTGAAATGATTCCGGGTGAACAGTTGTCGCTTGTTCCAGGCTCCGGAATCGACTCCGGTCTGTTGCGCAAGGCGCTAAATTAGTAAACGTAAAACTAAACAAAAGAAAGAAAAAAATACGCCGAACACAAATTTCGCACTTGCACAATCAGATAGAATGGAGGTTGGAAAGGGAAAATGTCAGCTGTTTAGTGAAGTCCACACTCCGCCATTTTTGTGGGAACGCAGCACGGCATCAACAAAACGCATCCCTTGTAGACCTTCTTCCAAATCAGGGAAAGTCACCTCGTCTGGTTGATCTTTTCCATTGCGCTTGGCTTCAATTGCATCCGCCACTTCACGATAGATGGTAGCAAATCCTTCGAGGTAGCCCTCTGGGTGTCCTGGTGGAATTCTGGTGACCCTTTCAGCCGCACCTGTCAGGCCAGGACCGCCTCGTCCAAGCAGGCGAGAAGTTTCCCCAAGAGGGGAGAACGTTAAATAATTAGGGTTTTCCTGAGACCAACTCAGGCCGGCTTTTTCTCCATAAATCCGCAGACGTAGTCCATTTTCATTTCCAGGGGCCACTTGACTAGCCCAAAGCATACCTTTGGCGCCCCCTTCAAAGCGTAGCAGCACGTGGACGTTATCATCGAGCTGCCTTCCATCAACAAAGGAATTCAGGTCTGCCAACACACTCACTGGCGCAAGTCCCGAGACGAAACAGGCTAAATGGAAGGCATGGGTTCCAATATCTCCAAGACATCCACCTCCTCCGGCCTGATTCGGATCTGTTCGCCAGGAAGCTTGCTTTTGCCCGGTGTCTTCCAACTTTTCGCTCAGCCAATCCTGAGGATATTCCGCTTGAACCACCCGAAGCTTTCCAAGTTCTCCACTAGCGATGATTTCACGAGCATGTCGAATCAACGGATAACCGCTGTAGTTGTAAGTTACGGCAAAAAGACGACCTTTCTCCTTAACCAGTTCAGATAGTCCCTCGGTGTCCGCAAGATGAGCAGCCAACGGTTTGTCACAAATCACGTGGATCCCAGCTTCCTGAAAGGCTTTGGCAATCGGGACATGCAGATGATTTGGGGTAACGATCACGACTGCCTCAATTCCATCAGGACGAGCCGCTTCCTGCTGAGCCATTTCGTGGTAGCTTCCGTAACAACGATCCGAGGTAATTCCAATGGCTTGACCGGAGCGCTTCGAACGCTCGGCTTCTGAACTCAAAGCCCCTGCAACCAGCTCAAAACGGTCATCAATGCGAGCCGCAATGCGATGTACTGCTCCAATAAAGGCGCCTTCTCCACCACCCACCATTCCATAGGGAATGCGTCGGAAGTTCGAATTGGTTTCATGCGCTTCAATCGACATGTAATCCTCCAAGAATTTGTTGTAGTGATAAATGGATTCTTTGATCAGTGGCAGGTTGTCGGAGCCAACAGGCAGTTTGATTCTTCGAGCGAGGATTCAAGCTGGATGGTTGCATGCTCAATCTCAAAGTGATCATGCAGATGCTGCTGAATCTGGTGGAGCAAGCCGTTGTCCAGTGATTGCTGATGTACCACCAAATGAACGGTCAGTGCGACCTCACTGGTACTCAACGGCCAAACATGCAGATCATGCAGACGGTCTACCTGTTCCAAGTTAGCCAGATACTGGCGAATGCCTTGTACATCAATGTTTCGAGGTACTGCATCCAATGCGTAATCTAGGGAATCTTTGAGTAGGCTCCAACTGCTGAAAATGATGAAACTGGCCACCAGCAGACACAGGACTGGATCAACCCAGGGCAATTCCTGCCAAAGCATTAGCAGCCCACCAAGCACAACCGCTAGTGAGATCCCCGCATCCGCCGCCATGTGCAGAAAAGCAGCCCGTAAATTGAGGTCATGGTGTTGACCACTCACGAACAGCAGAGCCGTCACTGTATTGACCAGCACTCCAACTCCAGCCACCACAATGACGGTCAAGCTTGTCACCGATTGTGGTGCAAAGAGTCGCTGAAAGGCTTCCCAGCCAAGGGCACCTGTGGCAACCAGCAGCATCAACGAACTCAATAAGGAAGCCATCACAGGCACCTTGCGCCATCCGTAAGTTCGATTTGCTGTGGCAGGAGCTTTTGCCAGATAACTTGCGCCCCAGGCAAGCAGTAATCCTGCAACATCACTCAGGTTATGACCAGCATCTGCCAGTAAAGCGAGCGAATCTGAGAGTAACCCGAAAAAGAACTCTACGATCACGAATCCCAAGTTCAGCGTTACCCCCAGCGCAAAAGCTCGGTTGTAATCACCAACATGGTGTGCGTGATCGTGTTCCATTGTGTTTTCGGTAGCTAGACTGCCTTTTAGTTTAGACCCAGCATCCGCCGATTCGCTGCCTCATCTGTCCCACCATCCGCGAAGTCATCAAAGGCCTTTTCGGTAACCTCGATGATATGGCGTTGAATGAAGGGAGCACCTTCCGCAGCACCTTGTTCGGGATGCTTCAGACAACATTCCCACTCCAGCACTGCCCAGCCTGGAAAGTCATACTGAGCCATCTTGGAGAAGATCCCTGGGAAGTCCACCTGTCCATCCCCGAGAGAGCGGAAACGACCTGCACGGTTGACCCAAGACTGGTAACCACCATAAACTCCTTGTCGACCAGTCGGGTTGAATTCTGCATCCTTGACATGGAAGATCTTGATCATGTCGTGATAGATGTCGATGTGCTCCAGATAGTCCAAGGCTTGCAGGACATAGTGACTGGGATCATAAAGCATTCGACAGCGTGGGTGATTGCCCGTTCGTTCTAGCAGCATTTCAAAGGTCACTCCATCATGGAGGTCTTCGCCTGGATGAATTTCGTAGCAAACATCAACTCCGGCATTTTCAAACGCATTGAGGATGGGGGTCCAACGCTTGGCCAACTCATCAAAGGCCGTCTCGACAAGTCCTGCAGGTCGCTGTGGCCAGGGATACATGTAGGGCCACGCCAATGCTCCTGAGAAGGTAGCGTGTGCAGTCAGTCCAAGGTGTTGGGAAGCCTGAGCTGCCATAAACAACTGATTGACAGCCCACTCTTGTCTGGCTTGCGGGTTACCACGAACTTCGGGCGCCGCAAACCCGTCGAATGCTTCATCATAAGCCGGATGCACAGCCACGAGTTGGCCTTGTAAGTGTGTGGAGAGTTCGGTGATTTTCAGTCCGTGAGAAGCAGCAATACCGGCGACTTCATCACAGTAGGTTTTGGAGGCTGCTGCTTTTTCCAGATCGAAGAGTCGCTTGTCCCAACTCGGCACCTGAACTCCTTTGTAGCCGAGACCGGAAACCCACTGACAAATGCTGTCAAAGCTGTTGAACGGTGCCTGATCGCCCGCAAACTGGGCTAGGAAGATAGCAGGACCTTTGATGGTTTTCATGAGAAACCCCAGAGTTAGCGTGATGCAAGTTCTTCCCAAAGGATTAAGACCTTGGGATGGATTTAGAGGAGAAGCCCACAAGGGAGCAAACGGCCGAATCGTAGCGCTCTGGACGAAGGAAGGCAACGCCCAAATCAGAGCAAACGCCACGATTTTTGATTTTTCCTCAGAAAGAGTCAAAAAATGGATCCGTTAGCCAAGTTGCTACGCCCCAAAAAACTAGAGGAGGTCTTTGGTCAGGAGCACCTCTTGGCCCACCAACAGGCTCTGTTACAAAAAGGATCCTTCATCCTTTGGGGTCCACCCGGGTGTGGCAAGACAACCATCGCAAGGATCATCGGGGAGCAGCCAGGTATTCGATTTTTTGCCATCTCTGCGGTCTATGACGGTGTTGCGGAGTTACGAAAAGTTTTTCGTCAGGCCGAGGAAGTGTCCTTACTCACTTCAAAATCGATTCTGTTCGTTGATGAAATTCATCGTTTCAATCGAGGCCAGCAAGATGCGTTGCTCTCAGCGATTGAGGAAGGACTCCTCCGGTTGATCGGGGCCACCACGGAGAACCCTTCATTCTCATTGAATGCTGCCTTGCTCTCACGCACTCAGGTACTCAGCCTCAAGCCATTGGACAAGGATGCACTAGAGTCCCTGCTGAAACGTGCGGCAGATCACATCAGGCGACCACTTCCACTCGAAGCAACTGCTCGTGAAAAGTTACTGCAACTCGCTGATGGAGATGGACGTTACCTACTAAATCTGGCAGAAATTCTCTATGATCAACCAGAGGCCACAACACTGAACACAGAACAAATGTTGGAGTTGGTGCGCCACCGAGCACCACAGTATGATCGAGCTGGGGACCAGCACTACAATTTGATCTCAGCGCTACACAAATCCTTGCGAGCATCTGATTGCGATGCTGCCTTGTATTGGTTGGCGAGAATGATGATTGGTGGTGAAGACAAGGCTTATATTCTGCGGAGATTGACCAGGATGGCGGTTGAAGATGTTGGATTGGCGGCCCCTGAAGCAATGGGACGAGCCTTGGAAGCTTGGAATTGTTATGAGCGACTTGGTAGTCCTGAGGGAGATCTGGCTTTGGTACAACTTACAATTTTCCTAGCTACAGCACCCAAATCAAATGCCGCCTATCTGGCTTGGAAACAAGCTCAGCAGCTGGCTCAGCAGTATGGTTCGCTCATGCCACCCAAGCACATTTTGAATGCTCCAACGAAGCTGATGCGTGAGGAAGGATACGCTCAGGGCTACCAATATGACCACGACGATCCAGATGGTTTTTCGGGACAGAATTGTTTCCCGGATGAAATTCCTCGTAAACAACTCTATGCGCCTGTGGAGCGAGGCTATGAAAGAGAAATTGCCAAACGCCTGGCTTACTGGCAAAGGCTACGTGAGCGCAAAGCAAATCAGGGCTGAACGATGTTGGTGTATGAAACGGATTACAAATACGATTTTTAAACTTGGTTGAATAAACATTGAAACAGTATGGAGAATTCGTCATGACGGTTGAGGTCGGAGTCATCATGGGTAGCAAATCGGACTGGGAAACCATGCGGCACGCCTGTGAGGCTCTCGCACAGTTTGATGTACAATTTGAAAAACGCATTGTGTCAGCTCATCGCACACCTCAATTGATGGCAGAATACGCCAATCAAGCTGCCAAAAGAGGCCTAAGGGTTATCATCGCTGGGGCTGGGGGAGCCGCACATTTGCCGGGAATGGTTGCAGCTCAAACTCTGGTTCCCGTGATCGGGGTTCCTGTCAAATCTTCATCATTGAGCGGCTTGGACTCACTTCTATCCATTGTGCAAATGCCCCGTGGAGTTCCTGTCGCCACCGTTGCCATTGGTGAGGCAGGTGCGTTCAACGCTGGTTTGCTCGCTGTCCAGATGCTCGCCGTCTATAATCAGGATCTGCACGCTCGCTTGGAGGACTGGCGGAACCAAACTCGTGATACTGTTCTAGCAACAGAATTACCATGATGGGCCCAACCATTGGGCTACTGGGAGGTGGTCAACTTGGACAAATGCTGATCCTAGCAGGCCTACCTCTCGGGCTACGCTTTGTTGTTTGGGATCCAGACCCCGGCAGTCCAGCCGGTAGGCTTTCTACCAGACATTTTTGTAAACCTTACGATTCAAAAGAAACCCTTGAGGAATTCGCCAGAAACTCCGACTTGGTCACCTATGAATTCGAGAACATTCCCTATCCTTTGGTTGCAGAACTAGAGCAGAAGGTTTCTTTGCCACAGGGCAGCTCCTTGTTATCGATCTGCCAGCATCGCATTCGTGAGAAGCAAACCCTACAAAAGCTCTCAATTGCAACAGCTCCCTTTCAGAGTGTGGCTTCTGCTGGAGCACTAGAAGAATGCCTCCAGCAGTGGCAGACTCCCATTCTGCTCAAAACCTGTATGGGTGGCTATGACGGCAAAGGCCAAAGGAAGGTAGACGAAGTAGCTGATGCAGAAGCTGCTTTTCAGGACTTACAAGGCGACCAGCGAGGGTTGATTGCTGAAGGTTGGCTACCTTTTGAGCGAGAGATCTCTGTGCTAGTTGCCCGATCCACAAAGGGTGAAACTCATTGTTTTCCAGTTGTGGAAAATGTTCACGAGGCAGGGATTCTGGCAAGTTCATTGGTACCCGCCCGGATCAGTGAAGACTTGAATCGAAAAGCACTGAACATTGCAACTAAAATCGCTCAGGGGTTGCAGCTGCACGGCATGCTTGCTATCGAAATGTTTGTGATGCCAGATGGCCAATTATTGGTCAATGAACTCGCGCCAAGACCTCATAATTCAGGACATTACACTCAGGACGGCACCAATGTTTGCCAATTTGAGCAGCACCTCAGGGCTATCTGTGGCTGGCCTCTCAGAGAACCAAAGTTACACTCTCCAACCGTTATGCTGAACCTGCTTGGTGAGCACATTCCAGCTCTTCAAGCCTGGCATGTGGGTCTGCCAGCTGAAGCACATTTACACTGGTATGGAAAAGCCGAAGCACGACCCGGACGCAAAATGGCTCATATCAATCTTTGTGCAGCGTCTTTGGGCGAAGCGTTGGAAGAGTTAGAAAAGTGGAATCTCCGCTCTCCTCCCAAGAGAATTTACACCTGATAAAGACCTTGACTTGCCATGCAAACTTCAACGGAATGGATGAGATAGCATTCTACCCGGACACCCCAAATTTTCCGGTTCTTCCGCACTTTTACTCAGCGTATTGAGGTTCCATGTCCGCTTCTGGCTCTTTTCCCTCCAATCCCAGCAACAGCATCATTGTACGGCTTAAAATCGCTAACAAGATCGGCATGTTGGCCAAGATCACTAACATCATCTCAGAAATGGGTGGCAATCTGGATGCGATCGATATCGTCAGACCGACCTCCGATGCTCTAGTGCGGGACATCAGCATCTTTACCCATAGTGAAGATCACGGATTAAAAATTGTGGAAGCGCTCAAGCAATTGGAGAACGTAGATTTCATTCGATTCTACGATCGAACGTTTCTCGTTCATGAAGGTGGAAAACTATCTGTTGAGAGTCGATTACCCCTGAAGTCACGCAACGATTTGTCTCTCGCTTACACTCCGGGAGTCGCACGTGTCTGCATGGCCTTGCATCGCAATCCTGAGGACACTTATCGCTACACTATCAAGGGGAATTGTGTGGCAGTCGTAACAGATGGGACCGCAGTGCTTGGACTCGGAAACATCGGCCCAAAAGCTGCGATGCCCGTGATGGAAGGTAAGGCGATGCTGTTTAAGGAATTTGCAGGAATTGACGCATGGCCCATCTGCCTGGACACACAAGATACCGAGGAGATCATCCGGATCGTCAAAGCGATGGCTCCTGGTCTTGGTGGTGTTAACTTGGAAGACATCGCAGCTCCTCGCTGCTTCGAAATCGAAAAGCGGCTCAAGGAAGAGTTGGATATTCCTGTCTTCCACGATGATCAACATGGGACTGCCGTCGTCACCACAGCAGCCTTGATCAATGCTCTGAAGTTAGTCAGCAAACAAGTGGAAAGCCTCAAGGTGGTTGTTTCGGGCGCTGGAGCTGCTGGTACGGCCTGCACCAAGATGATGATGCTGATGGGAATTACCAATATTGTTTGTTGTGACAGTAAAGGGGCCTTACACACTGGACGCACTAACCTCAATGCTGACAAACAGTGGCTTGTTGATCATACCAATCCCGATGGGGAGGCTGGATCTTTGAAAGATGTAATTCGTGGAGCAGACGTATTTGTCGGAGTATCGCAACCCAATCTGCTGGATGAGCAGGATCTACAGAACATGGCAAAAGACCCGATTGTCTTTGCGATGGCAAATCCCGATCCCGAAATCATGCCGGAAATCGCACAACCCTATGTCGCTGTAATGGCGACCGGTCGCAGCGACTATCCAAACCAGATCAATAATGTGCTCTGTTTCCCGGGCATCTTCCGTGGTGCGATTGACTCCCGTTCATCCATCATCAACGAAGAGATGAAGATGGCGGCAGCTGAAGCAATCGCTCATAGTATTGATGAAAATCACTTAGCTCCTGACTATATCATTCCCAGTGTCTTTGATCAGACTGTTGTCCCTGCCGTATCCGAAGCTGTTCAACAGGCTGCTATCGATACTCGAGTCGCTCGACGGGAAAAAATTATCAGAATGACTCCCAGTAGTTCAAAACAAGATGGAGAATGAAGGACTGCCAGAAACTAACTGACAAAGCCTATCAGAAGCTGATTCGACCGTTTCTCTTCCGTCAGGATCCAGAAGAGATCCATGAATTGACCCTGAATTGGCTTGAGCAGGCAGAGCGTTTTGGAAGTCCGCATCTTTACAAACTCTTCTATCCACCGGTTCCAGACCTACATCGCCTAAAAATCGAGTGCTTCGGTCTGGAATTTCCTAACCCTGTCGGGATCGCAGCTGGTTTAGACAAAAACGCCAAAGTATACAACTCACTGCTTTCCTTCGGCTTTGGCTTCGTGGAATGCGGGACCATTACGCCTCGCCCCCAGCCTGGAAATGAGCGTCCACGAATCTTCCGTCTATTGGAAGATGAGGCACTGATCAACCGTCTGGGGTTCAACAACCAAGGTCAGGATGCCTTGCTCCAACGTCTACATCAAAGACCAAAGCAAGGCATTGTCGGAATCAACCTTGGCAAGAACAAAGACACTCCCAACGAAAAAGCTGCTGAGGATTACCAACGACTCCTGACTGCTGTGTGGCACACTGCCAGTTACGTTGCAGTCAACATCAGTTCACCCAATACTCCAAATCTCCGTGAACTACAGGAAAAAACTGCTCTCCAACGACTGTTGGATTCCTTGTTTCAGACTGCCCAAGAGTTACAGTTACAACATCCTCGGCGGCTCCCAATCTTACTTAAAATTGCTCCTGATCTGAGTGATGAGGCCCTTCGCGATCTCCTGGAAGTTGTCCACCAATTTCCTCTAGCTGGCTTGATCGCCACCAACACGACTCTTGAACGTAATCAATTACGCTCTTCTCATGCTCATCAAACAGGAGGATTGAGTGGACGTCCCTTACACACGTTATCGACTCAAATCCTCTCGAAACTTTATCGGGAACTTCAAGGAAAGCTTCCACTGATTGGTGTCGGTGGAATCAAGGACGGTAAAAGTGCCTACGATAAGATCAAAGCCGGGGCTACTCTGCTGCAAGTCTACACAGGGCTTGTTTACCAGGGCCCTGGTCTAGCCAATCAAATCTGCCGAGAACTGCTGACACATCTGGACAAAGATGGTTACGCTCACCTTTCGGATGCAATTGGTGCGGATCATCGCTCCTAGCTACTACCAATTCTAAAAATCTGATTGCTCTTTTAATCAATTACTGTATTGCTACGTCCTCGTGCTGGGTGCCGCACTTGCGGAGAATAGGGAATCCGGTGAAATCCCGGAGCTGTCCTCGCAACTGTGAAGGGTGTATCTCACAACCGTTAGCCACTGCAAAAGCGGGAAGGCGTTGTGAACTTGCCCTGAGCCAGGAGACCTGCCCATCACACGTTCAGATTCAGGCGAGGAACCTGAGAGGCTGACGATTTCTAGTCGATTTGCAGAATAAACAAGTCTGGCTGATCTCCATCCGTCCTATCGTCCCAACCTCTCGTCTTCCTGTCTTTCGTATTCTCCAGATCAAGGTGACGCACTTGCGGATTCTGATCACTGGTGGTGTCAAGAGTGGAAAGTCGCGTTTGGCCGAAAAGCTGGCGCTCTCAATTGCAGCAACAGAACTACCGATCTACCTGGCAACGACCGAATTCACCGAAGATCCGGAACTACAACAACGCATTGCTCTGCACCAGCAGCAGCGAGCGAAGCGTTTTTTCACAATTGAGGAAGGCCTGTGGTTACATCAGAAGCTCCCAAAGGAACCTCGGATCGTACTGGTAGAGTGTCTGACCATTTGGCTGAACAATCTGCTGCACCATGGCCACGATGAGGAGCGGGCCTTCTCGGAACTGGAGGCTCTATGGAACAGCCCTCATCAGTTTGTTCTGGTGCTGAATGAAGTGGGCTTGGGAATCGTTCCAATTAATCCCCTAGCCAGGCGCTTTGCCGATCTCTCTGGAAGAGTAGGCCAATGGTTGGGCGAACGTTGTGATCAGGTTTTCTTTTGTGCAGCTGGTCTTCCACTACAACTCAAGTAATTGAATAAGCATGTCAGAAGGAACGGACGATTTTGGGTTGGTGATCGCAGGGCACGGAAGCCGAGATGCCGATGGCACCAGGGAGTTTGAAGAATCTCTAATGCTTCTCAAGCAACGTCAGCCAGATCGCCTCATCACACACGGCTTCCTCGAGTTCGCAGCTCCCACAATTGATGAGGCCTTGCGCGAAAATGTTCGGATGGGTTCCCGCAAGATTGTGATGGTGCCCGGAATCCTCTTTGCCGCCAGTCATGGCAAGAACGATATGCCTGTGGAGTTACTGAGCGTGAAGCCAGAATTTCCGGAAGTCGAATTCCACTACGGTGGACCGATGGGCATTCATCCGCTGCTGCTAAAACTGTTTCAAGAGCGAATCATCAGCGCTGAAGCACAATCTGCCCAGATGATCCCTCGGCATGAATCACTACTTGTCGTTGTTGGGCGGGGGACCACCGATCCAGATGTGAATTCCAATGTGAATAAGCTGGCACGTATGGTTGAGGAGGGGATGGGTTTTGGGAGTTCCTATGTTTGCTACTCTGGAACTGCAAAGCCACTGGTTGCTGATGGAATTGCCAGAGCAGCACAAATGGGCTATCGGCGTGTCGTGGTGATCCCCTATTTCCTATTCACTGGTATCCTGATCAAGCGGATTTATAGCGCTATCGATGAGGTTCAGCCCAAATTTCCTGATGTAGAAGTTCTCAAAGCAGGCTATCTGGGAGTTCATCCTCATGTGACAGATGTCTGGGTCGAAAAGGCCCGGGAAGCGTTGGTTGGCATCAATTCCTCCAACTGTAGTCTCTGTAAGTACCGTACCCAGATCGTGGGTTACGAAGGTGAGGTTGGCAAGGTACAGGAAGCCCACCACCATCATGTGCGAGGGATCCTGGGAGACTCGCACACTCACCACCACGAAACTGAAGGAGCACACTCCCATCCACACACGCATCATCAGCACAATCACTCTGTGGATGTGGGCCATACTCATGGACACTCGCATCACCAAGAGCATTCGCATGTTCATCAGCACAAATCTGCCGTAAAGCTCTCCAGCACCTACATTCCACATCCGATTGAGGCCGAGAGCTTCCAGCTGATCGAAGCGAACTACGACTGGAGCGCTTACAGTTCGGGGGTCAAGGCCATCCTACAGCGACTCGTGCATACCAGCGGAGACTTTGGAATCGTAGAAGATGTCTTCTTCTCACCAACTGCGATTCAGCAAGGTGTTCAGGCGCTGCTAGACGGAGCTATCATTGTAACGGATGTAACCATGGTGCAGAGTGGTTTAAAACGCAGCTTGCTCTCCGGCCTGGAATTGACTACCAGTTGTTTGGTGCATGATCCAGAGACACACTTATTGGCTGAAGCCTCTGGATTGACACGCTCTGCCGCAGGAATTCGCAGGGCTTTTCTTCAGCACCAAAATGAACCAATCATCCTGGCGCTTGGTGACGCACCAACAGCGATTCGTGAAGCTTTACGGCTGATTCAGCAGGAACAGTGGCAACCGAAGTTAGTGATTGGGTTGCCTGTTGGTTTTGTCGGAACTCGCGAGTCCAAGCAGGAGCTTCAAGAATGCCAACTTGTCCCTAGAATCACCAACCAAGGGACCCGAGGAGGATCAAATTGGGCTGCAGCTGTCGTCAACGCGCTGATGATTCAGGCATGGAACCAAAAAATCCTCGAACCGCCGACGAAAGAATTGAATTCGACCTCAGCGTCCCAGCCCCTAATGGTCTACGACGAGGCTTGACGACAGGCACTTGTGCTACGGCTGCCACGCAAGCGGCTCTGCGTCTTTGGCTAGGAGAACCCGTACCTCAGGAGGTAAAGGTCGCCCTTCCGGAGGGGCATTACTTCGTACGGGTACCGATCGAGCGCGTCCAACAACTAAGGGGGGGGGTGCACCGAAGCCAGCGTGATCAAGGATGCCGGTGATGATCCCGACGTAACCCACGGCAGCCGAATCCGGGTTCAACTCAAAGCTGAGGGAACTGGAATCCACTTCAGTGCAGGAAGTGGCGTAGGAACGATCACCAAGCCAGGTTTTTCCTTGCCAGTCGGAGAGCCGGCGATCAATCCGGTCCCCAGGCAGATGATGATTCAGGCCATTTTGGAGACACTGGAGGCCTACCCGCAGCACGACTCGCAAGGCTTCACAGTAATGGTTGGCATTGACGAAGGCGAGCAACTGGCAGCCAAGACCTACAATCCGCGCCTTGGTATCGTTGGTGGTCTTTCCGTGCTGGGAACCAAAGGAATCGTTGAACCAAAGTCTTTAGCTTCGTGGCTAGCATCCATCGAACTCTATGTGCGCATTGCCCTCGCTGACGATGCCAAGGCAATTGTTCTGGCACCCGGAAACATTGGACAACTGGTAGCAGAACAGCAGCTAGGACTTACTTCCGAAAGAGTCGTGCCAATGGCTAACTTTGTCGGCTTTGCGCTGAATACTGTTGATCAGGAACTTGGCAATCACCATCGTAAACTTGAGCAGCTTTGGTTGGTCGGACACCCAGGAAAGCTCGCTAAAATTCTAGAAAATCATTGGGATACGCATTCTGGGGTTAGCCCGATGGCGATGCAGGGAATTCTTGAGCTAGCCAAAGTCTTTGGGATGAAGCCGAGTCTGCTTGATAAGTGTAAGGATGCAACGACGGTGGAAGCGATTATTCAGCAGTTCGGCAAAACTCCAGAAAGTTCTCAGTTCTGGCAACTGGTCGAGCAACGCATCACTGAGAAGGCCCAGTCTCGACTTCAACACGTATTGGAAGTCCAGACCCTACTGTTTGACATGCACCGAAATCCCTTGGGCTTGCCGCTAACCCAGAGCTGCAAATGACTGAAAGCAGACCGTTGGGTCGATTTGTTGGAATCGGAGTGGGGCCAGGTCCAGCCCGACTGCTCAGCGTCGCTGCCTGGGAGGAATTGCAATGTTGCGATTTGATCTGCTATCCGAGAGCGACCTCTCATGAATCTTCGGCAGCTTTGCATGCTCTAGAAGGCCTGGAACTCCCTCAAGCTGAGTGGCGAGAGATCTCTTTCGAGATGAGTTCGGATCGAGATCGCTTACGAAAATACTATAGGGAATTGGCGCTGAGTCTGCGTGGTGAGTTGGAGTTGGGCCGTCGGGTGGGATATCTGACGCTGGGAGATTCGATGACCTATTCGACTTATGGCTATCTAATTACCGCCCTACGCGAAATCTATCCGCAGCTACGACATCGAACCTATGCTGGCATCACCAGCTTCGCTGAGATCGCTGCACACTTCGATTGGCCTCTTGGTGAAGGCAAGGAACGAGTGTTATTGCTTCCTTGTCCAGAGCAAATGTCGGCCCTACGAGCGGATATTCTGACGCATGACTTGGTGGTTCTGATGAAAATCGGACGACGTCTACCCCAAGTGCTTGCTCTGCTTGAAGAATTGGGAATTACTGAAAACTGCGTATTTGCCCAGCGACTGGGTTTTGCGGAAGAACGAACGAGCCGTGGCTTGGCTGACTTGCCTAGAGACACAGAAACGGGCTACTTGTCAACCATGCTGATCCGCAGAGAGGCACATCAGCCGCGTCATCAAATGCCAACTCGACCTATTGGAGAAATTTTGACTGAGGCAACTGGGTGAAAGTCTATTTTATTGGTGCCGGGCCTGGTGCCGCTGATCTGATCACAGTCCGGGGTGCAGAAATTCTGCGTCGTGCGGACCTCGTGCTTTATGCTGGCTCGTTGGTCAGTGAGGACATCCTGCAGTACTGCCGAAAAGAAACAACCTGCGTCAACACTGCTGGTCTTCATTTGGAGCAGCAGTTGGAGTGGTATCGCCAAGCCCAACAGCACGACTGGCTCGTAGCTCGCGTACACTCTGGTGATCCCGCTATCTATGGAGCTACGGCCGAACAGATGCGTCATTTGCGAGAATGGGGAGTGGACTTCGAAATCGTCCCAGGCGTTTCTTCCTTCACCGCTGCTGCAGCCTGTTTTGGAGCAGAGTTGACCAAGCCCTCGGTGGCCCAATCGATCATCCTGACGCGCACCACTGGTAGAGCCTCTGGAGTACCCGATCGTGAAGCACTAGCGGAGTTAGCAGCCCATCAAACAACACTCTGCATCTTCCTCTCGGGACCACACCTGGCCTCGATGGTTAGCGATCTACGCCAGCACTATCCTGATGACACACCGATCTGGCTGATCCAGAAAGCCACCTGGCCGCAGGAACGAAAACATCAAAGCACCTTGGCAACCGTGTTAGATGAAGTCAACCCTCAGGAATGGGCACTGTCCACGATGATTTTGGTGGGGGAAGTACTACGGGAAGAATTGCCAGATATCTCAAGGCTCTATTCCTCGCAGTACACTCATCGCTTTCGACGACGAGAGAAAAATCTAACTGAGGCCTAGTGGTGGGTCACGATCTGGCGATCTGGTCGGTGAGAGAAACGGCACAACCGATGGCCGACTTCTTGGTCGAACAGCTATCAGCCGCAGCACCTCCAGGAGATAGTTCTTCATCCAATCAGCAGTCTTTTCGTGCGGTCTATCGAAAATATAGGGCCTGGGTTTTCATTGGCACAACCGGCATCGCTGTGCGCTACCTGCAAGACTTGCTAGAGGATAAGCACACCGACCCGGGTGTGGTGCTGGTAGATGAAGCTGGCCGACAAGTGATTTCACTGGTTGGAGGTCATGAAGGAGGAGCCAACGAACTGACTGTGTGTGTGGCAAATTTACTGGGTGCCCAGCCAATTCTCACCACGGCTACAGAAAGCCTGAGACCACTGATTCTTGGAATTGGTTGTCGGCGTGATGTCACCCTGACACAGATTGACACTGCCGTCATGAACGTCTTGAACACTCACCAACTCTCCATTGCGAACTTCCGAATGGTAGCCACCGTTGATGTCAAGTTACAGGAATCCGGATTGTTGGCCTGGTGCCGCCAACGGCAACTGCCCATGCGAGGAATCCCCTTGAGTCTGCTGCAGCACAGACCATGGGTGACTAAATCTTCGGATTGGGTTCAAAAGACGTTGGGAGTGGCTGGAGTCTGTGAGCCATGCGCACTGCTGGCCAGCCACGCAGGAAAACTCCTGGTTCCAAAAACGGCTCTGAATGGAGTAACCGTGGCCGTTGTACATGATCCACCCTGGCCAGAGAAAGCATGATGTTGGGGAAAGTAATTTTCGTAGGAGCCGGACCAGGGAATCCAGAACTGCTGACGCTGGAGGCCTATCGAGTGTTGCAGGACGCTGACGTGGTGCTTTACGATGCACTCGTAGGTCCAGAAGTTCTCGATCTAATTCCAAGCCGCACCCAGAAGATCTATGTTGGGAAACGCGCCACAAACCATTCCCACAAACAGAAGGAAATCAATGAGTTGCTGCTGGAGATGGTCACACATCATGAATGTGTTGTCCGGCTTAAAGGGGGAGATACCCTGATTTATGCCCGCCTCACCGACGAACTCACAGTATTACAAGAGGCTGGGATTCCATACCAGGTACTGGCTGGCGTCACCACCTTGTCTGGGACAGCTGCAGTATTGGGAGTGCCCCTGACCTCAAGGGATTGTGGTTCAGAACTATTGATCACGACGGTCTCCACTTACAGCGATCTGGAAACCTGCCGTGCTGTGACAACCTTTCTGAAGCGTGGTTCAGGCATCGCGATTTACATGCCTACTTTCCGTGGACAGCATGTTTTGCCAAATCTGCTCGAAGTTGGGGCCGATCCAGAGTTGCCCTTGCTGCTTGTTGTCCAGGCTACCTTGCCCACACAACGCCAACAAAGTACCAACCTGGGACGGGCCGATTATGAGCAGCTTTGTGCATTCAGTGCAGGAGATCCGACGATTTGTCTGCTGGGCTGGTCCTTCGCCAGTTGCCTTTCAACAGCAATGCTAAGCACAGTGTTGGAAGGCGTTCATGTCCACTGAAGGAGCGCTTTTTCTTGTTTCGGTCGGGCCTGGATTCATGGATCTCGTGCCGGAGCGCGCGAAAAAAGCCCTGACTGATAGCCAGGTGATTGTCGGGTACGATCTCTATCTACGCTGGGTCTTGCCCTGGATTCAGAATAAACAGATTGAAACTTTTCCTCTGACCCAGGAACGAAGGCGTGCTGAGCGAGCCTTAGATCTAGCTCGTCAGGGAAAACGGGTGAGCCTGGTTTCCAGCGGTGATATTGGTATCTACGGCATGGCAACACTAGGGCTTGAACTGATGAAGGAAGAAGACACCTTCCCAGTCGAAGTGGTCCCTGGAATCTCAGCAGCCAATGCCTGTGCCGCCTTACTGGGAGCTCCCCTGGCTCATGACTTTGCCACTTTGTCCCTTTCAGATCTGCTTTGTCCGTGGGAATGGATCGAAACTAGAGCACAGCACCTGGCCCAGGCCGATCTGGTGGTCGTACTCTATAACGTGCAGAGTCGTTCCCGATCACGTGGGGTCTATCGAATCTTGGAGATCCTAAAAGCCTTCAAGAGTGTCGAGACCTGGTGCGGGATCGTGCGCAACGCTTACCGCGAAGAACAGTCGGTGGAATGCTGCAAACTTGGAGAGCTGGGTCATCGGCAATTTGATATGCTTACATCGCTGGTGATTGGAAACCGCTTCACACAACTAAAACGGGAGTTTCTCTTCACCCCTAGAGGGTATGTAGGCTGGGCTGAGCCACCCCTCTCCGCTCAACGGGCAGAGCTTCCAAGAAAAGCGGTCTGGGTTTTTTCTGGGACCAGCGATGGCAATGAAATTGTCCGCAGCCTACACCAGCAAGGAATTCCAGTTATTGTTTCTGTGGCTACCGAGCAAGGAGTCCAGATCTGGCGTGAACAAGGGACCCCTGTGGTCTGGGGATCACTTGGACGTGAACGACGGCATCAGGTTCTGCAACAACACCAGGCAAGCTTGCTGGTAGATGCAACCCATCCCTATGCATCTCGGATGACCCTGCAATTGCAGCAGTTGTCCGTGGATCTAGAAATCCCGTGTTTGCGTTATGAACGACTCTCAACACTGGTTGGGGATGAGTTGTGTGGAGATTCCATTGAGAAAGTCTCTGCCCTAGCACTGCAGCACGGTAAGCGCATCTTGCTGGCAACGGGGGGTCACCAGGTGCTGGAGTTTCTGAGCCAGGATCGTCATCGACAAGCTGAGGCACAAAGCTGCTCGTAATCGGCCTGCCCTAGGTTGGTAATTTGTTGGCGTTGCGTGGGCAGTGTAGCCTGAACAACAAGCAGCAAGGGTAACTCTGGATCAGCCCCAACTTCTACTAGATTGGGCAACACATGCTGTCCACGGAAGGTGGGCATGTAGATCGCAACTCCAGAACCACGGTTCAGAAAGGTCGTGACGGCCCGGCAGGTTTCGAGATCGCTGTAAGTGGAGACCGTTGTGATCAGTAGTTCCGAACCACAATCCCTCGAAGTCAAGGGCACTCCCAATGCTGCAGCTGTTCCAGACAGGGTAGTGACACCAGCCAGTACCTGGTGGGGAATCCTGGCTTGCTGTAATACTGCGAGTTCATCGGCTAGGCGAGCATAGATCAGCGTGTCTCCACCCTTGAGCCGGACAACACACTCATGTTGCCTGACCATGTCCAGCAGCAATTCGTTGATTTCCTTCTGTTTGTGGGAATGGTTCGTGGCGCGTTTCCCGACATAGATCTTCTGGGTGCGACTAGGAATTAGATCGAGGACTTCTGGACCTACGAGCGCATCGTAAAGCACGACGTCAGCTTCCCGCAAAACTCGATAGGCTTCCAGCGTCAGTAGCTCCGGATTCCCTGGTCCGGCTCCCACGAAAATCACTTTCCCCAACATCATGCTTTCTCAGGCCAGGGAGGATCATGTACTACGGCCACGGTCACCCCATTGTGAGCCGTTTTTGGAACAAGCAATTTTCCGGTATGGCTGGCCAGCAAAGCGCATGGTTCACAGACGCCAGCCACTCCCAACGTATCCTGAACCCAATCAGAAGATTTAGTGACCCATGGTC
>OZSS01000155.1_pt1 | contig 30564 bp, 25 predicted proteins | sample 1779911 | NCBI WGS metagenome assembly OZSS01 (sample SAMEA2603589, study PRJEB24840) | metagenome | biome: Water; feature: Photic zone; material: Seawater sample | place: Mediterranean Sea | collected 2013-11-12 | depth 10 m
CAATTAATAAAGAGACCACTAATACTAATAAACTTACTGATATTCCTTTTTTGCCAATTGAATTTTTTAAAAATCATAAAATTAAAACAGATTATGGAAAGGCATCCAGAATATTTGTTAGTAGCGGAACAACTGGAAAAAAGAGTAAACATTATGTTCAGGATCTAAAGGTTTACGATCAAAGTCTACTTTATTCCTTCAAATATGCATTTGGTGACCCCAAAAACTTTCACTTTTTAGGAATTACACCTGACCCAAGTGAAAGAAAAAACTCATCTCTCATTTACATGATTGATAAACTACAGAAATATTCAAAAAATGAAGGTTTTTTTTCAGCTAATCTCCAGAATTTTAAATTGAATATAGAAAAGTATCAAAACTCAAATAAAAAAATAATTATCTATGGATTGTCTCATCTGTTATTAGATTTTGTGGAAAATGAAAAATTTAATCTTAAAGACTTTATTATAATAGAAACAGGGGGAATGAAAGGGAATAGAGAAGAAATTGAAAAAAGAAAACTACACGAAATTTTATCTGACGGTTTTGGTACCGATAAAGTTTATTCAGAGTATGGAATGACAGAACTACTGTCACAAAGCTATTCCTTAAAAAATGAATTATTTGTGCCTCCCCCTTGGAAAAGAATTTTAATTAGAGATTTTAATGATCCTTTTAAAATCAAAAAATCGGGTAGAGGTATTCTGAATATTATTGATTTGGCAAATATAAACTCATGTTGTTTTATATCAACCCAAGATGTTGGAGAGGTTTTTTTAGATGGTTCATTCAAAATTTATGGAAGGTCAAACGAATCAGATGTTCGTGGGTGCAATAATATGTTAATTGATATTAACTAAAAAATAGTTTTTTTTGCCCCTCTGCAACAAAATATACTTTTTCTTAATTAGAGATATAGATTTAAAATCAAAATCATCATTGACCCTCTCTTTGTTGATCATTACTGAATTTTCACTCAGTGATCTTCTAATGTCAGAGTTAGATTTAAAAAAACCGGTTACTTGTAAGAATTTTTCAAAGTTTGGGATTGAATCATAATCGGATTTTGATATTTTAACGCTTGGTACATCCTCAAAGATTTCAAGAAATACATCCTCAGATATTTCATTCAAATCTTTATAATTAGATTTTCCGAAAAAAATTTCAGATGCTTTAATTACATTTTCTAAATCTTCTTTGGAGTGAACCATTTGAGTTAGTTCATTGGCAATAAATTTTTGCAAAAGTCTTTGGTGTGGTTTGGTTCTATGATCAGAAATCAATTTATCAATATAATTTTTATCTGCCATTGTAAAGATCTTTATATAGTTTTCTGAATCTTTATCAGATGAGTTTAACCAATATTGATAAAATTTATATGGCGAAGTTTTATTTCTGTCAAGCCAAACATTACCCTCCTCTGTTTTACCAAACTTTGAACCATCAGACTTAGTAATCAATGGGCAAGTTAATGCAAAACTTTTTTGACCAGTTTTCTTTCTAATTAATTCAATTCCAGACGTAATATTTCCCCACTGATCACTACCTCCCATTTGAATTTTACAATCATAATTCTTGTGCAAATGATAAAAGTCATAGGCTTGGAAAAGTTGATATGTAAATTCTGTAAATGACATTCCTTCGCTTTGACTTGGACTAATTCTTTTTTTTACCGATTCCTTTGACATCATATAGTTTACAGTTAATGATTTACCATAATCCCTAAAAAAATCAATAATATTTAATTCACTAATCCAGTCATAATTGTTCAATATTAAAGCAGGATTTTTTGAATTTTTAAAATCTAAAAACTTTGCAACCTGATTTTTAATTTGTTTAATATTTTCCGAGATTTCATTTTGATCTAATAAATTTCTCTCCTTAGACTTTCCTGATGGGTCACCAATCATTGCTGTAGCTCCACCAATTAGTAGGATGGGTTTATGACCATATTCTTGAAAGTGCTTAAGGATTATTAGTTGAACTAAACTGCCGATATGTAATGAATCTGATGTTGGGTCAAAACCTATGTATGCTACAAGAGAATTTTTATCAAGCTGTTCATCAATACTGGGTGTGGAATCCTGTATCAAACCTCTCCATTTTAATTCCTCAAAAAAATTTTTTGGCATGATCAAAGATATTTAATATTATTCTTTTATGTTATTTATTGAATCAATTATTGCATTGATTTTATCATCAATGCCCTCATAAATATCAAGATATAGCTTTGGGTTTCGTGAATAAAAATTATTACTCCTAACAAACTTTAAACAATCTATTTCGTGTTTTTTAAAAAGCATGCTATCTCTTATTAGAAAATAATTGTTCTTACTTATGTTAGTAAAACCCCTGCTCGTATTAATTAAATTAACATCAAATAAGAAATTTACCATCTCATCAATCGTCATAATATCATCACCTTTTTTTTGATTATTACTACACGAAATAAGAAAAATAGAAAATAAAATAAGTACTTTTTTCATGAGCAAAATTCTATTTTTTTTCCCATTATATTATCATTAAATTTCCCATTTTCATATGCTAAATGACCGCTTACAAATGTATGTGTTATCAAAGAGCTAATTTTTTTTCCATCAAAGGGTGACCAACCACATTTGTAAAGTATATTATTTTCATTTATGGTCCAATTTTGATCTCTTTTAAGAATCACCAAATCTGCAAAAAAACCTTCACGAAGAAATCCTCTTTTTTTTATATTAAAAAGAATGGCAGGATTATGACACATTTTTTGGACTATTTTTTCTAGAGATATTTTACCGTTCAAAAAATGTTCATACATAACATATAATGAATGCTGAACCAATGGTCCTCCAGATGGGCAATCGGTATACGGTCGATTTTTTTCATCAATAGTATGAGGAGCATGATCAGTTGCAATTACATCAATTTTATCTGATATTAATGCGCCCCATAAAACATTTTGATCTTCAATTGTCTTGACTGAAGGATTCCATTTTATAAGATTACCTTTTTTCTTATAATCACCATCGTGAAATGATAAATGGTGAATACAAACTTCAGATGTAATTTTCTTATTTTTTAGCTCTTTTTGATTGTCAAAAAGGTTTGCTTCTTCTTTAGTTGACAAATGAAAAACATGAAGTCGTCCATTTGTTTTTTTTGCTAGTGAAATTATTTTTTCAGTTGACTTTAGACACGCAATACTGGATCTTATTTTAGCATGCATTTCAGGCGTTAAGTTTTCTTTGCCATATTCTTTTTTAAATTTTTCTAGATTTTTGTTTATGATTTTATCGTCCTCACTATGCACAACAATAGGAACTTTTGAAATTTTAAATAATTCTTCAATAACGCCATAATCATCAACTAACATGTTACCGGTTGACGAACCAAGAAAAAGTTTAATGCCGGGGATTTCATTTTGGGGTAATTTTTTTATTTCTTCTATATTTTGGTTAGTCCCTCCAAACATGAACGAATAATTTGCAAGTGAGGATTTTGATGCAATATCAAATTTTTGATTTAAACGATCTAAAGTAGTTGTAGTGGGGTCAGTATTTGGCATTTCAAAATAAGATGTAACTCCTCCAGCAACTGCAGCTCTTGATTCTGAATATATTGTTGCTTTATTAGGATATCCAGGATCTCTAAAATGAACCTGATCATCAATAATACCTGGGAGAATCAAAGACCCCTCACAATCTATTATGTTATCTGCATAATCAGAGGATATTTTTTTATCTATTTTTTCGATTAATTCTCCATTAACTAAGATATCACTCTCAAAAATTTGGTTTTCATTTACTATGAGGCCATTTTTTATTAATATTTTCATTTCAAAATTTAAATACTTGTTTGATTTTTAATAATAATAAACCAAATACAGCCTCCCACACAATTGATAAACTCATTTTTGACTCCCCTTTAGTTCTATCTGTAAAAATGATAGGAATTTCAATCAACTTGAACCCTTTTGAGAAAGCTTTGAACTTCATTTCAATTTGGAATGCATAACCATTAAACATTACATTTTCTTTCATGACAGATTTTAAAACACTGCTTTTATAACCAACGAAACCAGATGTTAGATCTTTTACTGGAACTCCAGTAACTAATCTTGCGTATATTGAAGCAAAATATGATAATAAAACTCTTTGAATTGGCCAATTAATAACATTAACACCTGAAATATACCTTGAACCAATTACAACATCGTAACCATCATTATCTAAAAAAACGTTCATTCTTGATAAATCCCGAGGGTCGTGAGAATAATCGGCATCCATTTCAAATATTCTTTTATAATCATGATCAATTGCCCATTTAAAACCTTCAATATAAGCGGTTCCAAGGCCTAGTTTCTTCTTTCTCCTTATTAAAAAAATTCTTTTAGGGTTTTTTATCATCTCTTCCTCTACAATCCTGTATGTTTTATCTGGGGAATTATCATCAACTATAAGTAGATGAAATGATTCTTTTAGCTTTATAGTATCATTAATTATGTCAATAATGTTTTCAGACTCGTTGTAGGATGGTATAATAACTAGAGATTTACCCTTATACATTAATCAAAATTATAATTAAATTTTAATTCAGATAAAAATCTAAAGGTATTTCTACAAAATAAATAAAATGAATTTGTAAATTTGCAAACCCAATTTAGTGCCTGATTCTATGAAAGTTAAGTCAATTTTAATATCTCAACCGAAGCCAGAACTAAAAAACTCACCTTACAACTTAATTGCAAAAAAGTGGAAAGTTAAAATAGATTTTAGACCTTTTATTCATGTTGAAGGAAAGACAAGCAGAGAAGTCAGAGATCAAAAAATTGATTTATCAAAATACTCTGCAATTATTTTAACAAGTAGAAATTCTGTTGATCATTTTTTTAGAATAGCTGAGGAAATGAGATTTCCTATACCTAATGCATTGAAGTATTTTTGTCTTTCAGAAGCTGTAGCCTTTTATTTACAGAAGTATGTTGTTTACAGAAAACGTAAGATATATGTTGGTGGCAGAACCTTTGATGAACTTGTTGATGTTATAAAAAAATATCCTGATGAAAGTTATATTTTACCTGGATCTGATGTACTGTCACCTGCAATTGAAAAAAAACTAGATAATCTTGAAATTAGATGGAAAAAAGGTGTTTTTTACAAAACAGTTATCAGTGATTTATCTGACTTAAAAAATGTTTTTTATGATGTTTTAGTCTTTTTTAGCCCATCTGGTATTGAATCATTATTTAAAAACTTTCCTGACTTCAAACAAAATAATACGATGATCGCTGTATTTGGTAAAAATACAGTTAAAGCAGCAGAGGAGAAGGGGCTAAAAATAAATATTGAAGCACCGAGAAAAAGGGTTTCATCCATGTCAAGGGCACTGGAAATATTTATCGAAGAGTCAAGAAAAAGCTAGCTTTTGAACATACTCTCCATTTCAGCAAGAAAATCTCTAAATTCCTCCTGGTTTGTAACGCTTAGATATCTATCACCAAGAAATAAATTAAGATAAACTTCTATTTGAGTTGGGCCTTGATATCCACTGATTGGTGCAATTGGCTTAGAATTCTTGTCAAAGAACACAATCGTTGGATATGAATATATTCCTAAAAAACGAGAAAAGTCGTGTGATGAATTGCGAATTCTACCACTTTTAAAATTAGGATTGCCATAAACTTCTCCATTATAAGAAACCTTCTCAGTACCTTCAGCATTAAATTTGACTGCATAGAAATTATCATTTAAAAATTTAGCTATTAAAGGGTTATCAAATGTATTTTTATCCATCATTTTACAAGGTCCACACCATTCAGTGTATACATCCATCATAATATTTTTAGGATTAGTTTTTTGTAATTCAACTGCTTGCTCAAATGAAACCCAATTTACTTTTTGTGAATAAGTAAATTGAATCGAGAATATTAAAATAAAGAGAGTTAACTTATTTAATACCATGCATCATTCTTTTTATTTTACCATTTAATAAAAACATTACTAATCCAGCGCTTATAGGCACTAATGCAAAAATGGCAAAAAATCCATTTAGCCCAATTTCACTAGAAATAGCATCAATATAACTTCCTGTTATTCCAGCTAAGTAATTCGCAATAGCACTCGATAATAACCAAATACCAAACATTAGGCCAATTAATCTTTCAGGTGCAAGTTTACTAACATAAGACAAACCTACTGGGGATAAACACAATTCACCAAGAGTGTGAAAAAGATAAGCATACACTAACCACATCACGCTAACGCTCGCAGTCTGAGCGCCTGCTGGTATTCCCAAAGCACCATAGGAAACAAATAAATATCCAACGCCTAATAAAATTAGACCTATTCCAAATTTTATTGGACCAGATGGATTATATTTTGATGCCCATATTTTTGAAAATACAGGAGCTAGTAAAATTATAAATAATGAATTAAGAACTGAGAACCATGAAGCAGGAATTTCGGATGTTTCTTGTCCAATCTCAGCATTTAACATATAAATTACAATGCCCCAAATTATTACAAAACTTAAACCTAGGAAAAAATTTGAAATAAAATAACTCTGAAAAATGTTTTGAAAAAGTTTAATTAGTACGTAAGTTATTACTACCATTGGAACAATGGTTATTACAGTATTTATGGTGTTAAAAATAACGGCTGAATTACCTGACAATTCTCTATCTGTATAATCATTAGCAAAAATAGTCATAGACCCACCAGCCTGTTCAAAAGCCCACCAGAAAAAAATAGTTGCGATCGAGAATATAATAATCACAAAAATTCTATCTCTCTCAACTTTTTTATTATTGGAGTTTGCCGATACTTTTACAGTATGTTCCTTTGAGTTTGATGAATTACTTTTATTTGTTGGCTTTACACCAATAGATCCAAAAATACCTTGGGCAAAATAAAACTGGAGCATTCCAAAGAACATAAAAATTCCAGCCAAACCAAAACCATAATGCCATCCGACTTTTTCGCCTAAATATCCGCATAATAATATACCAAGAAAAGCACCAGCATTAATACCCATGTAGAAGATTGTATATGCTCCGTCCTTGCGTGCATCATCAGCTTTATATAATTGGCCTACAATCGATGAAATATTTGGTTTAAACAATCCATTTCCAAGAATTAAAAGACCTAAACCCAAATAAAAAAAACTTTGTTCAATTCCCTCTAAAGCCAATGATCCATGACCTAATGCCATTAAAAGAGCACCTAATACCACAGCATTTCTGTAACCCAAAAGCTTATCCGCTAAAATCCCACCAAATAATGGGGTCAAATAAACCAAGGATGTATATGCTGCAAACAGCTCCAGCGCATTTTGTCGTTCCCATCCCCAACCTTCATCCATTATTGAAGATGTTAGAAAGAGTACTAAAATAGCACGCATTCCGTAATAACTAAATCTTTCCCACATCTCTGTAAAAAACAGGACAAAAAGTCCTGATGGGTGATCAAATATTGTTTTCTGATTTAGGTCAGATCCGTTAAAAATTCTCTCCATAATTCTGTAAAATTATACATTAATTACAATTCTCCAACGATTTTTTTCCCATGATAAAATTTAGCTGATAATTTCTTATTTATTTCATGAAGATTTTTAAATGTAATTTTTCCGGCAATGATAAGTTCAAAATTAGCTGGAGAATAGTCTACCATTTTTTTTAAAACCTCTATACCCTCTTCGGCACTGCTAAAACCACCGGATGTTAAAACCCCATCTATATTAGAATTTTTAACTAAAATCTTGAAAGATTTTAATGGATCCTTGGTTGAATCTATAGCCTTGTGGAAGATTACTTTTAAGGGTTTAGCATTTTTTACAAATAAGTTTATCTTTTTTAGATCAATTTCACGGTATTGATTTAGGCAACCTATGACAATACCATCAACTCCGATTTTTTTGAAATTTACTATATCTCTCAATATAATAGATGTGTCTTTTTCAGAGTAATTAAAAGATTTCGAATGAGGTCTTATCATAATCCTAATTGGAATACAAGTGTTTTTCAACAGATATTTTACTTCTTTTAAATCAGGTGTTAAACCCTCTTCATTAAGTTTTGAACAATATTCAATACGATTAGCACCCAAATCAATTGCACGCATGGCATCCTCAGTATTATCTACACATACTTCCTTTATGAATTTTTGCATTGCCTAAAAAAGTTTTTTTGAATAAAAATATAGAAGGGTCGAAAAAACAATTGAAATAAATAAAAATAAAAATGCTTCGAAAATAAATCCATATATGAAATATCCAGTTGAAAATAGGGCTGAATATATACATATACATCCTAATAACATACATAAGATACCTTTTGGGACAATCCATTCCTCTTTTTCATCATCAATTTTAATATCTTTTTTGATCATATTCCATCCAGGTCCTCCAGGTTTTGTTTTTTTATAAAATTTTATGAGTATTTCTTTGTCATCTGCTGGGGTTAAAAATGTCACAATTAACCAAATTGAAGTCGTAATGAACACTATGAAAGGAAATTTCATATAAACTGGAAAAGTTGAATCATTAAAAATTAAATTGAATAAAGATTCATTTGTTAAAGCAATTGAAATTATTCCGGAACTTAACATTGCAGCAATTTCACTCCAAGCATTTATTCTCCACCAAAACCATCTTAATATAAAAATTAAGCCTGTACCTGCTCCGAACATTAATATAATATCAAAAAGTTGATACGCGTTAGTCAGTAATAATGCAATTATTGAACTTACAATCATTAATAGAATGACTGAAAACCTTCCAACTTTTACCAACTCTTTTTCTGATGCTTTCTGATTTATTAACTGCTTGTAAAAATCATTAACAACATAAGAAGAGCCCCAGTTTAGATGGGTTGAAATGGTTGACATATATGCAGAAACTAAGGAGGCCAATACCAGTCCCAAAAGTCCATTTGGTAAAAATGTGAGCATAGCTGGATATGCTAAATCTTGTCCAAGTTTGTCTTTTTCAATATTTGGAAAAGCGTTACTTATTGATTCAATGTCAGGAAAAACAATCAATGATGCTAATGCAACAATAATCCAAGGCCAAGGTCTCAAGGCATAATGCATAACATTAAAAAAAAGTGTTGCGCCCAATGCGTGATTTTCATTTTTTGCGGCCAACATTCTTTGAGCAATATAACCACCTCCACCAGGCTCAGCACCCGGATACCATGAGCTCCACCACTGAACTGCAAAGGGGATAATTAATAAAGTCCATAAAGTTTGTTTATCATTTAAGTTTGGAAATATTGAAATCTTACTACTCAAGTTTTCGTTATTTATAATTGAATCCATCCCACCGACTTCAGGTAAATTGACTAAATAAATTGCCGCACCAATTGATCCAGCCATTGCAGTAAAAAATAAAATAAAATCTGTGTAGACCACTCCTCGAAACCCACCAAACGCACTAAATAATAGGGTAACCCCACCAGCACAAACAATAGTTTCAATCGCCGACAGATCGAGCATAATTGCCCCTATTTTAATTGCAGCAAGTGTTACACCAGACATTGCCAAAACATTAAATATTACACCCAAATAAACAGATCTAAAACTTCTCAAGAACTTGCCCGCTTTTCCACTATACCTAAGTTCATAAAATTCCATATCTGTTGAAACATCTGATCTTCTCCAAAGTTTGGCATATACGAATACAGTCAACAAACCGGTTAAGAGAAAAACCCACCATACCCAATTTCCTGACACACCATTTGTTCTAACTATGTCTGTGACTAAATTAGGTGTATCCGTTGAAAAAGTTGTAGCAACCATAGAAATTCCAAGCAACCACCAAGGCATAGTTCTTCCAGATAAAAAATACTGAGAAGTATTTTTCGATGAAGTTTTCGATACAGAAAATCCAATTACTAGTACCAGTAATAAAAAAAATATGATTATTGCTGAATCAATAAATGATAATTCAACCACAACTATTAATTGATAAGCTTCTCAAGAATTGCGATATCCTTTTTTGATGTCAGATCCGGAACATGTTCAGCAATTGGTATTGCCCTCATGTAAGACTGAGAACTTGTAATCATATTCATTATCGCGGATGGTAGTTCTTTTTCATTACGAAGAGGATTAATTGGACAATTTATAATGAAATCAGACGAATACTTTCCAGTAAATTTAAAAATGTTCATACTTACCCTGATTTTGCCATTTTCATCAAGGTTTTGGTCAACTTGCTCCTTAGTTGGTTTTTCAATAAAATTCAACAAATTCATTTCTGAATTCATTGTCATAATGGAAAATGAGGATACTCTTTCAGCTGGAAATTCTAAAGAATCTCTATCATAAGCTAAAACAGCATTTGCAAAATCATTTTCTCTAATGAGCTTTAAGGCATTCACAGAATATAAATTATCACTATTGCAAACACAATATGACTCTGATTTGAGATGTGGAAATTGATGTATGGCTTGTGAAACTGCATCTGAAGTTCCAAACGGCTTAACTCGATCTATTGGTATTTTTTGAATGGCAAATGAAATTTTTAACTGATTGAAGTCTTTATATTTATTAATATTTTTCTCAAAATCTGAGTAATCTTTTCCAACAACTAAAATTAAATTCTTGTATCCAGCCTTTATAATGTTATCCAATAAAAAATATATAAATGGTTTACCCTCTTTTCCAAATGAAATCAAGGATTTACTCTTTTTGTTTGCTTCCTCTATTTTTGATTTATTTAATTCGTCCGAAATGGATTTCTTCATTCTGGAGGACATCCCAGCAGCAAGTATCATTATAGTTTCTGTCATAATTAATAATCTAAGTTTTTTATATAAAAGTTTTTTAACGTTGGTGTTGTTCTAGCATCATTAAAAATCTTCTCTAATAAACTAATAACCTCCAAATTAGAACTAGAAACATCATCTTTTTCCATGGGATCTAAAGTTAGATTAAAAAGTTCAATTTCTTTATTTCCATTAGCAATATTCCTTCTTATTGCTTTCCATTTACCCAATCTGATAGCTTGTTGACCTAATCTTGAATTTGTTTCCCAATATAAATATTCGTGTTTATCTTGTTTATTCCCAAGTAGTGTTGGTAGAAAACTTAAACCAGTTATGTAATTAGGTTTTTTTATTTTAAACAGATCCAGTATTGTTGCGTAAAAATCTTGAGTTGATGAGATATGATCACTAAATGAACCTTCATCAATCATCCTTGGCCAAGTAACAAATGAGGGGACTCTTATACCACCTTCAAAAAGAGATCCTTTAACCCTATCATTGTCATCACTAAAAATAGCACTACTATTAAAAAAACCACTATCGACTTGGTCAAGATGAGTAACTCCATTATCACTAGTAAACATTATTATGGTGTTGTCAAATTGATTGATATCTTTTAATTTTTGAGTTAAACTACCTACTATTTCATCTAAATACGAAATCATTGCTGCATATGTAGCTTTAGGATATCGGTTTGGATAATAAGCATAAGCAGGATAATATGGATTTTCATCTCCAAATTTTTCTACGTAATAATCAACCCATTTTCTTGGTGCTTGCAGAGGAAGGTGAGGAATTATTGAAGCATAATAAAGAAAGAAATTATCATTCTTATTTTTTTCGATAAAATTTAAAGCCTGGTCGAGCATCAAAGTTGGGGCATAATCCTCTTGAAAATAATCTTCATAATTATATGGGTCCATCGGGTCAAGACCTTCTGATAAATTTTGTTTTTTATCTACGATATAATTATTTAAAAATTCTCTTTTTTGATTTTTCCAAAGATGAGTTGGGTAATAAGTATGAGCTTGTCTTTGACAGTTGTATCCATAAAAAAAATCGAATCCCATTTTATTAGGTATGCTGTTAGTGTTGGGAGCACCAAGTCCCCATTTACCAACCATACCGGTTTTGTAGCCCTGACTTTTAAAAACATGAGCCACAGTTTTAATGGTATCAGGTAGAGGTCTTTGACCCTCAAGACTCGGATCATCAAGCATTGCTTTAAAACTCCAAACGTCTCCTCTTTCTGCCCATTCACTATTGTTTCTAATATGGTTTTTGCCAGTATGAATTCCACTAACAAAAACTGCTCGTGTTGGAGCACAAACTGCTGCTCCAGAATAATGATTTGAAAAAATCATTCCTTTTCCGGCTAAATAATCAATGTTTGGTGTCTCTATCAATTTCTGACCATTAAAACCAACATCACCGTAACCTAAATCATCGGCAAGTATATAGATAACATTAGGGGAATCTTTCTTTGGGGTCAAACAGGAAATTATAAAAAACGAACAGGATATGATGAGAAATGGAATTAGGTTTTTCATTTATTATTACCAAAATATAATAAGTAAGTTCTTAAATTAAAAATCTTACATTACTTATCTTTACAATTATAATGAAAAGTGGTTTCTCAAAGCTAAGTAAAAAGAAAAAAATAGATTGGGTAATAAAGAATTTCCTACATAATAATTTTGAAGCTAAAAGACTTTTAGAACAATATCATTTGAGTGACTTAGAGTTACAAAAAATTCATGATGATTTTTCAGAAAACACCTTATCAAACTTTTTATTACCACTGGGTGTTGCACCAAATTTTTTAATTGATGGTAAAGACTACACAATTCCAATGGTGGTTGAGGAAAGTTCTGTTGTTGCTGCTGCGTGTAATGCCGCAAAATTTTGGTATAAACGTGGCGGTTTCAAAACAAAAATAATTGATACAAAAAAATCAGGTCAAGTTCATTTTTTATTTACAGGAAAGAAAAAAGATTTATTTAACTTTTTTGATGCAATTAAGTCAAAATTAATATCTAGTTGTGATAAAATAACAGCCAATATGAACAAAAGAGGAGGTGGAATAGTATCTGTATCTCTTCTTGACAAGACAGAATTAATTAAAAATTATTATCACATAAATGCTGAATTTGAAACTGCTGATTCTATGGGTGCAAATTTTATAAATTCTTGCATGGAACAGATTTCTAAAGTCTTCGAAATTGAGTTTAATTCTGGGGCAATGTTTATTGATAATAATTTAGAAATTATAATGTCTATTCTTTCAAATTACACACCCAATTGTAAAGTTAAAGCTGAGGTTGAGTGCGAAATAAATGATTTAATTGATAAAGAAATTAAAGATTCGAGTTTGTTTGCCAATAAATTTAAAACAGCGATTGAAATTGCTAAGAAAGATAAATTAAGAGCAGTAACTCACAACAAGGGGATTATGAACGGAGTAGATTCTGTTGTAATTGCTACTGGAAATGATTTTAGGGCAGTAGAGGCTTGTGCCCATTCATACGCATCCAAAGATGGGAACTATAAAAGCTTGACACACATAAAAATAACTGGAAATAAATTCAAATATTGGATTGAGTTACCAATTTCAATTGGAACAGTTGGAGGATTGACAAACTTGCACCCACTTGTAAAATGGTCGCTCAAATTGTTAGGTAACCCAAATTCAAAAGAGTTGATGAAAATAATTGCAGTTTCAGGGCTAGCTCAAAACTTTGCTGCCATAAAATCATTAATTACAACTGGTATTCAGAAAGGTCACATGAAAATGCATTTATCAAATATTTTAAATGCGTTAGATGCTGATGATCATGAAAAATCACAACTTAGTGAATTCTTTAATGAAAAGTTAGTGAGCCATAGTTTAGTAAAAGACAAACTAAAAGAAATTAGAAATGGCTAAGATTTTCAAAAGCCACGGCAAGCTGATGATTACTGGTGAATATTTCGTTCTTCGAGGAGCAAAAGCCTTACTCTTACCCACAAAATTTTTTCAAGACATGACTGTATCTAAGCTTGACGAGAAACCAATAATTTCATGGGAAAGTTATGATCACAATAATAAAAAATGGTTTTCTGTGGAGTTTAATTTGCCTTACATTACAATTGAGGGTGAGAAAACAGAACAAAAAATTTTTTTAAAAAAAATTCTGGATTTTGTGATCAAAAAAACACCTAAAATTTTTGATAATAACATTGGTTTAAAAATTAAAACAAGAATGGATTTTCAACGAAGTTGGGGACTTGGATCTTCTGCAATACTAATTAATAATTTATCAAATTATTTTGGATTAGACCCATTTGAAGTTTCAAAAAATGTTACGAACAGTAGTTGTGCTGATATTGCATCAGTTGTTACCTCTAAACCTATAACTTATTCTTTGAGTAATAAAAAACCATTGTATAAGCATGTGAATTTCAATCCAGAATTTTCAAAGAACTTATTATTTGTTTTCCTGAACAAAAAACAAAGTAGCAGCAAAGAAGTTGAAAAATTTAAATCATTAAAAATTAATGACAGTGAAATTAATTCAATAACTCAAATCACAAATGAAATTTTAAATTGTAAGGGAATTGATGATTTTAATTATTTAATTAATGAACATGAAAAGATTATTTCAAATAAAATAAAGAGGAAACCAGTTAAAAATCTACTCTTCAATGATTTCGAAGGGTCTATAAAAAGTCTAGGTGCTTGGGGTGGAGATTTTGTACTTGCTAGCAGTGAAAATAACTCTAAAAATTATTTTAAAAGAAAAGGATTTGAAACATCATTTAGATTTGACGAAATAATAACATAATATTAAAAAAAAAGTTTGGCACGATTCATGTATTTATTAAATAACAGAAAGTAATAATATTTTTTGGTTAGTTGTTGTTTTAAAATGCTCGCACAAACTCAAAAGTGCGAGCATTTTTCTTTTTAATCACTAACAACAGTTCTGAATCCCGTATGTAATGAACTTGAGTCGGGCGTAGTTTTCATCCTCGCTGAGTTTCTATATCCACTGCAATATGAGTCGTTACACAAAAAACTACCTCCTCGAATAACTTTTTTTTCACTAAAAGGCTCGGCTGGATCATAACTTGTTTCTGGGCCTTTGGGATTTTTTATTTTTTTATCACCAATCATTGAATAATAATTTGAATGATACCAATCTGAGCACCATTCCCATACATTACCTGCAAGATCATGAATTCCGTAATCATTGGGAGAAAACGAACCAACTGGTGCAGAGTAATAAAATTTATCTTTATTAGTATTTAAAGATGGGAAATTTCCATTCCAACTATTTGCCTTAAATTGATTTTCTTCAATTCCTTCGTTTCCCCAACTATATTTTGTATTTTTTTTTCCTGACCTTATAGCATATTCAAACTCAGCTTCTGTGGGTAATCTTTTTCCTGACCAACTACAATATGCTACTGCATCTTCCCAGCTTACATGAACTACTGGGTAATCATCTTTATTTATGATATCGCTTCCGGGCCCAAACGGTTGTTTCCAATTAGCATTTCTAATTAATGACCACCAATTACTATAATTCTGTAAATTATCAGTTTTTACTTCTTGAAAAACAAGGGAAGCAGGCTCCAATAAACTATCATGCGGCTTTGGTGTACCAGGGGGTACAAATTCTTTTATTTCTTCCCAATTTATTTTTCTTTCAGCAGTGGTAATATACCCCGTTTCATCTACAAATTGTCTAAATTGTTTATTGGTCACTTCACTGATATCCATCCAGAAAGAACTTACTTCAACTACATGTGAGGGGAATTCATCCTCTCGTGACTCATCGTCACCTGCTCCCATTAAAAATGTACCACCTTCAATAAAAACCATTCCATCCTTAGAAATATGATTTGTATTTGAATTTCTATTACAAGAAATTAAAAAAATAAACAAAAAGAATATGTAATTAAGAAATTTTAAATTCATTGTTTAAATTTAACAAAACATTATCTAAATTAAGTTGAAAGAAAAAAACAAACTGTACTGGAAAAAGAACTTGGGCTATTTAATAGTTTTACTTTCAATTTGGTTTGTCGTTTCATTTGGATTTGGAATATTGTTAGTAGATCAGCTAAATTTAATCGAGTTTTATGGTTTTAAATTAGGTTTTTGGTTTGCCCAGCAAGGCTCAATTTACACTTTTGTAATACTTATTTTTATTTACATCTACTTGATGAATAAACTAGATAAAGAGTTTAAATCATAACAGTTTCTATGTCACTTCAACTATCAATATGGATAATTATTGGGCTCACATTCTCTCTATATATTGGAATAGCTATATGGTCAAAAACTAACTCAACCAGTGAGTTCTACATAGCAGGTAAGGGAGTAAATCCAATTGCTAATGGAATGGCAACAGCAGCTGATTGGATGAGTGCTGCATCTTTTATTTCAATGGCTGGGATTATCTCATTTGTTGGCTATGATGGTTCAGTTTATTTAATGGGTTGGACAGGCGGTTATGTTTTACTTGCTTTATTACTAGCTCCCTATTTGAGAAAATTTGGAAAATTTACTGTTCCTGATTTTATTGGTGATAGGTATTACTCAAATACTGCAAGAACTGTTGCGATATTTTGTGCTCTAGTTGTATCATTCACATACGTAGCTGGTCAGATGAGAGGAGTTGGTATTGTATTTTCCAGATATCTCGAAGTTGATATAAATAATGGGGTTTTTATTGGGATGGGTATTGTTCTATTTTATGCAATTTTAGGTGGTATGAAAGGAATAACTTATACGCAAGTTGCACAATACTGTGTCTTAATTTTTGCATTCATGGTCCCAGCAATTTTTATATCTATTCAAATGACTGGAAATCCAATACCTCAGCTTGGTTTTGGGTCTGAAACACAAGATGGAGTCTATCTGCTTGATAAGTTGAATGGATTACATAAAGAATTAGGTTTTAGTGAATACACATCCGGTGAAAAGTCAAAAATTGATGTGTTTTTTATTACTGCAGCCCTAATGATTGGAACTGCTGGTTTACCTCACGTAATTGTTAGATTTTTTACAGTAAAAAAAGTTAGTGATGCAAGAAAATCTGCTGGGTGGGCACTTTTATTTATTGCCATACTTTACACAACAGCTCCTGCAATTGCAGTTTTTGCTAGAACAAATTTAATTGAAACTGTTTCAGAAAAGAATTATTCTGATATGCCCTCATGGTTTAAAAAATGGGAGGAAACAGAACTACTAAAGTTTAATGACAAAAATAATGATGGTATTATTCAGTATCTGCAGGATGAGAAATTAAATGAGTTAACCATTGATAAAGATATTATGGTTATGGCAAATCCAGAAATTGCTCAGTTACCAAATTGGGTTATTGCATTACTTGCAGCGGGTGCCCTGGCAGCAGCTCTATCTACAGCAGCTGGCCTATTATTAGTTATTTCATCTTCAATTTCACATGATTTTATAAAAAAAATCATTAGTCCAAAATTAGTTAGAAGAAAAATTTTAAAAGAGGATATTTCAGAAAAAGGTGAATTAATCGCAGCTAGAATATCAGCTTTTTTTGCAGTTCTTTTAGCTGGTTATTTTGGAATAAACCCACCAGATTTTGTTGCAGCTACTGTAGCACTTGCATTTGGTTTGGCAGCAGCTTCTTTTTTTCCTGCAATTGTATTGGGAATTTTTTATAAAAGAATGAATAAAGAAGGGGCAATAAGTGGAATGATAATTGGAATCACATCAATGCTTTTCTACATGTTAAAATTTAAGTTTGGGTGGTTTGGTGGTGGTGATCAAACAAATTGGTTTCTTGGTGTTTCACCTGAGGGTTTTGGAACAATAGCCATGATGTTAAACTTTGCTGTTTCAATTTTAGTATCTAATTTTACTAAAGAACCTCCAAATGAAATCAAAAAGCTTGTTGAAAACTTAAGGACACCTGATGAATAAGTTGATTTTAGTTATTAGATTATCGTTTATTTTTTTGGCAATTAATATTAATTCTCAAGAAATTTTTTTAGAATATTCACAAAAAATACCTGGTACTAATATTTCTATTGAGATGGCAGCAATACCTGGTGGAGAGTTTATAATGGGAAGTCCTAACAATGAGAAAAATAGGTTAGCTGATGAAGGGCCACAAAGAAAGGTTGTTGTTGATTCCTTTTGGATGGCGAAACATGAAACAACATGGAATTTGTTTCAACTTTACATGGACAGAGAAATTGATGAAAATCAAGTTAGAAATACTTCTAATGAAGTTAATATTGATGTTGATGGAGTTAGTTCAGCCACTACACCATATGTCGAAATGAGCTTTGGTATGGGAACAGATGGTTACCCTGCAATCTCAATGACGCAGCTTTCAGCATCAAAATTTTGTGAATGGTTGTCCGCAATGACTGGCAACTATTATCGTCTCCCAACGGAGGCAGAATGGGAATATGCATGCAGGGCAGGCTCAACTGGTCCATATCATTTTGATGAAAAATCTGAAAGTCTTGATGAATATGCTTGGTATAGTAATAACAGTGATGGTAAGTATCAAAAAGTTGGATCCAAAAAACCCAATGGTTTTGGATTGTTCGATATGCACGGAAATGTATCTGAATGGACATTGGATCAGTATGATGCAAAATCTTATTCAAATCAAACAGATAATGTGCTATACAACCCATATAATTATGCCACAAAGTTGTATCCAAGAGTGGTAAAAGGTGGTTCATTTATGAACCCTGATTACAGAGTTAGAAGTGCTACCAGATTTTCATCCAATAAACAATGGAAAAAACAAGATCCACAAATACCGAGAAGTAGATGGTGGCATACAGATGCACAGTTCTTAGGTTTCAGAATTGTTAGACCATTTGAAGCACCAAGTGAAGAGGATAAAATCAAATATTGGATTAATTAAAATTCACTAATTTAAAGGAATGTTTAGAAGAAGATCATTTTTAAAAAGTTCATCGTTAATTGCTGGAGGTTTGGTACTCCCCAAACTAACTTTTAAATCAAAAAAAACCAATCAAAAGAAACTCAAAATCGCTGTTGTTGGTTGTGGTGGCAGAGGAACTGGTGCTGCTGTTCAAGCCCTAAGAGCGGATAACAATGTCGAGCTCATAACCTTAGCGGATGCCTTTAAAGATCGCCTGGAAATGAGCTTAAATGCAATAAAAGATGAGTTTGAGGGGGAAAAGAAAATTAACATAAAAGAAAAAAATAAGTTTGTTGGTTTTGATGCCTATGAAAAAGCAATTGATAAGTCTGATGTAGTTATCCTTGCAAGTCCACCAGGATTTCGACCTTCTCATTTTGAGTACGCCATAAATAAAAATAAACATGTCTTTATGGAAAAGCCTGTTGCAACTGATGCTCATGGAGTTCGCCAAGTTTTAAATTCTGCCAGGATTGCAAAAGAAAAAAACTTGAATGTTGTGGTTGGTCTTCAAAGACGTTACCAGAAAAGTTACCTTAGTGCAAAAAAACAAATTGATAGAGGCATCATTGGGAAGATAATTTCTGCACATGTGAGATGGAATAGTGCAGGAGTCTGGGTAAAAGAAAGAGAAATGAATCAAACTGAGATGGAGTATCAGATGAGAAACTGGTATTATTTTAATTGGCTTTGTGGTGATCATATATGCGAACAACATATCCACAACCTTGATGTTGCTAATTGGTTTTTAAATGAATATCCAGATACAGCACAAGGAATGGGTGGGAGAGAGATTAGAAAAGATAAAAAGTTTGGAGAAATATTCGATCATCATTACGTAGAGTTTAAATATAAAAGTGGTGCGATTGTTTCCAGTCAATGCAGGCATCAGCCAAATACACATAGACAAGTCAATGAAACAATTATTGGGACAAAAGGAGTCTTAGAAATAAGTGGAAATGGAAATGCCATCATAAAAAGCCACAATGGTGATATATTGTTTCAATACAATCAAAGAGGCGATGAAAGTCCTTACCAAATTGAACATAATAAACTTTTTAAAAACTTAAGAGGTGGAGGGTACATTAATGACGGAGAAAACGGAGCAAAAGCTACATTGACATCTATAATGGGAAGAATGGCAACATACACAGGAAAAATCATAAACTGGGAGGATGCAATGAGTGCAGATGATAATATGATTCCAAAAAATTTAAGTTGGAATTCAAATCCACCAACACTTCCTGATTCAAATGGACTATACAAAATACCAAGACCGGGTTCTTCATAATTTATCATTTTGAGATATTTCTTTAAATTATTGTTCATAATACTTTTTATATTTTCTTGTAATACAAATAATGAAATTGAAAATAATCAAATTGAAATTTCATACCCATTAGATTATTTATTCAATCATGATGGAATTAACCGAAGTTATACACTATATAAGCCTAACAATCTTAAAGATGACGCCCCCCTGATTTTTGTATTACATGGATATGGAAGCAACTCAAAAAACATCATGAGATATTCTCAAATGAATGATATTGCTAATAGAAATGGATTTGCAGTCTGTTATCCTCAAGGTTCCATAAATTATTATACTAGCAGTACGCACTGGAACGCAAACCTTAAAGAAATGAGTAACGTTAAAGATGCCGACTTCTTATCAAAACTTGCAACTTTTTTGCAAGCTGAACATAATTTAAGCAAAGAAAATACATTTGTCAGTGGAATGTCAAATGGAGGATTTATGAGTTATACACTAGCGTGTGAAAAATCTAGTATTTTTAGTGCAATTGCAAGTGTTACAGGAACGATGAGTGGTTATGATTGGAGAAATTGTAATCCAGAAAAACCAATACCGATATTACAGCTTTCAGGAACTGTTGATTATGTAGTACCGATGGATGGTTCGATGTCAAATGCTGGAGGATGGGGAGGTGCACCTGATATAAATAAAATTATTGAATACTGGTCTAATTTGAATTCATGTGATAAAAAAGAAATTGTCAGGATTGCAAATGTTAATCAAAATGATAATTCATATGTGGTCTTAGAAAAAAACTACAATGAGAACCAATCTAATGAAGTATGGCTATATACTGTCTACGGGGGTGGACACACTTGGCCTGGTGCTTGGGGAAATATGGATATAAGTGCTAGTGAAGAAATTTGGTCTTTTTTTGAAAAATATTTGAGATAAATGTCAAATCTAAATAGAAGGAAATTCATAAAAACATCTTCATTAGGTGCAATAGCAGCATCTACCTTAAGTATTAATTGTCAAAACAATCTTAATCAATCTAATCAAGGTAAATATCTCGGTGGATTTAAAACTAACCCCATTTCAAATATCAAAGCTGCATTCATTGGCCTCAACCGAGGAGGAACGCATTTAAGAAATTTTGCCAGCCTTAAAAATACTGAGGTTGTTGGTCTTTGTGATATATACGAATCGACGCTAAAAAGAGAATTGGAAAGGTTATATCAAATCACTGATAACTTAAAAAATCTCAAAAATTACTGGGGCTCAAAAAAAGAATGGATTAAAATGATTGATGAGGTTAAACCAGATGTTGTTTTTATTTCCACTGACTGGAAAAGTCATACACCAATGATTAAAGAATGCATTAAAAAAGGCTGTCATGTTTTTTGTGAGGTTCCATTTTCACTTGAGCTCAATGAGCTATGGGATATAATTAATATTTCTGAAAAATATCAGAAACACTGTATGATGCTTGAAAATGTAAATTATGGACGTGATGAATTGATGTTTTTAAACATGTGTAGAAAAGGAGTTATTGGCGAATTGATACATGGAGAGGCTGCATATATCCACGATCTTCGCTGGCAAATGGATCATGATAAGACAAGAATGGGATCTTGGAGAACTGATTTTTACAGAGAGAAGAATGGGAATATATATCCGACGCATGGTCTAGGCCCAGTTGCACAATACATGAATCTTTGCAGATCAGACGATAATTTTCATAAAATTGTTTCATATTCAAGTCCTGCACTAGGAAGAAACCAATACTCACAAGAAAATTTGAGTGAGAGCAATTCCTGGAAAAATATTTCTTTTGAAAACGGTGATATTAATAGTTCAATAATTAAAACTAAAATCGGAAGAACAATATTAGTACAATGGGATGAAACAAGTCCCAGACCATATACCAGATTAAATTTAATTCAAGGAACAAGAGGAACCCTTGCAGGTTTTCCAGTAAGAGTTGCTTTAGAAAATGGTTTTGAGGATATTACAAAAGATCACCACAGCTGGATAGAAAATGAAGATTTAATGAGATTGTATGAAAAGTATGATCATCCACTTTATAAAAAACTTAATAAAAAAACTGTAAAAAGTGGTCATGGAGGTATGGACGGGATCATGATGTATAGAATTGTAGAGTGTCTAAATAATGGATTGCCACTTGACCAAAATGTTTACGAAGGTTGTTTTTGGTCTGCTGTAGCCCCACTTTCAAAACAATCAATTTTGGACGATGGAAAACCACAAGAGTTTCCTGATTTTACAAGAGGAAAATGGAAAGAAACTGAGAAGTTAGGAATTGTTATCTAATAAAAAAGCTCTCCTACTGGAAAGCTCTTCATTGGTCTCTACAAATTCTCTGTGTGAGAATTCACAACAGTACAAATTTACAATTAATTTTTTAAAGGTTGGTTGTTTAGGTATATTTACCATCGATTTCAAAATAAAATGATAACTATAAAAAGCTTAGATAAGTCGCACTCATTAGAAGTTGTCAAAATACTAATTGATTCCTTTAGTAACAACTATGATAAAGAAATTAATGAATCGATTTTCTCTAGTGATGAAGTTGATGGTATAGTTGCTATGGAGGAAGGTAATGTCTTAGGATATGCTTCTATTCATTACATCAAAAAAATTACCAGAAAGAGTGGGATAATCGAGGATGTTGTTGTTAAAGAAAATCAGAGAGGAAAAGGTATTGGTAAACTTTTGGTAAAGAATCTAATTGAAAAAGCAAAAAAAAATAATTGTGATAAAATTATTTTGAGCTCTAGTGAAAAAAATCTTAAATTTTATGAAAAATTAGGATTCCAAAAAAATGAATTTGAAATGATAATGAGAGTTTAATTATGTGTGGTATAGTTGGATATATTGGGGGAAAACCAACCAAAGATTTTATAATTGATGGTTTGAAAAAACTTGAATATAGGGGATATGACTCAGCTGGTGCTTTTTTATTTAATTCTAATGGCTATTTAAGAAAATGTAAAGGAAAGGTTGCTGATTTAGAAAAGAAAATGCGAGATGATAATTTAAATTCTTGTACAATTGGTATGGGTCATACCAGATGGGCAACACATGGCATTCCTAATACAAAAAATTCACACCCACATACGTCAAACAATGGAAAAATATTTATTGTTCATAATGGAATAATTGAAAACTATGATTCCATTAAACAAATTTTGATTGGTAAGGGTTATACTTTTCAATCTGAAACCGATACTGAAGTTCTTGTTAACTTAATTGAAGAGGTAAAAAAAAGTAATCCAACATTAAAAATTGGCAAGGCTACACAAATTGCATTAAATCAAGTTGTTGGTGCTTTTGCGATTGTTGTTTTTGATAAGGATTCACCTGATGAACTTGTTGTAGCTAAGTTGGGTAGTCCTTTAGCAATTGGCTTAAAAGGAAAAGATTTTTTTGTAGGCTCTGATCCATCTCCATTCATTAAAGAAACCAATCGTTGTCTGTATTTAAACGATTATGAGCTTGCAATATTAAGTAGAAAAAAAGGACTTGTACTTCGTGATTTTAGAACTAATCGTATAAAAGATCAAAAAATTGAAAAGCTAAAGTTTGAAATTGAACAGGTAGAAAAAGGTGGTTTCAAACACTTTATGCTCAAGGAAATATTTGAGCAGCCAAAATGTATCAATGATTCGTTACGTGGTAGAATTTTTTCAAATCCACCAAAAATTAAGATATCTTCAGTAGAAGAACATTGGGAAAAATTTAAGAAAAGTAAAAGATTGATTTTTATTTCATGTGGAACATCCTGGCACGCCAGCTTACTTGGTGAGTATTACTTTGAGGAATTGGCTAGAATTCCTGTAGAAGTTGAGTATGCATCAGAGTTTAGATACCGAAATCCAATTATTCATAAAGATGATATTGTTATACCCGTCTCTCAATCGGGTGAGACTGCTGATACAATAGCTGCACTTAAATTGGCAAAAGAAATGAACGCATTTATTTATGGTATTTGCAACGTTGTTGGATCATCAATTTCAAGAGAGACCCATACAGGAATTTATACACATGCGGGACCCGAGATTGGAGTTGCATCGACAAAAGCTTTTACTTGTCAAGCTGTAACCATGCTAATAATTGCATCTGAGGTTGGTCATAAGCTCAAAAAAATTACAAAATCTCAATACACTGAAATTATCGACGGGGTTCAAAACTTATCTGATAATGTCAAAAAAATTCTGAAAAAATCTGATAAGATCGTAGAAATAGCTGAAAAATATATAAAATCCAAAAACTTTTTATACTTGGGGAGAGGATATAATTTTCCTGTAGCTTTGGAGGGGGCACTGAAGTTAAAAGAGATTTCATACATACATGCGGAAGGTTATCCTGCAGCTGAAATGAAACATGGACCTATCGCTCTAATAGATAAGAATATGCCTGTTGTTGTTGTTGCAACAAAAAAAGGTAACTACAAAAAAATTGTAAGTAACGTCATGGAAATTAAAGCCAGAGGAGGTAAAGTAATCTCTATTGTTACTGAGGGTGATAAGGAAATTAAGAAAATTTCCGATGATTTTATTGAAATTCCTGAATGCCACGAATTGATTAGTCCTATTCTCGCTAACATTCCATTACAACTTTTATCATATTACATTGCAGATTTCAAAGGATGTAGCATTGATCAGCCAAGAAACTTAGCTAAGTCTGTTACGGTGGAATAATATATTGGCGAACTAAAAGATCATTTTGGATTTAGAAAAAATAGAAATAGCCCTACGAAAATTCGCAAAAAAATTTTTTTAAAGAACACGCATATAACTCTTTAAATTGGCTAGTTAGTGAATAAATCAATACCATAATAAATCAAAACTCCAACAACAAAAAATCTTATAGATTTACCGATCAACATCCATAATGAAACCTTAAAGGCATCAACCTTAAAAACACCCAATGCTAGAGCTAAAATATCACCCCCTAAGGGGAGCCAAGTAAAAAATGCTGCAACACTACCCCAACGATCTATTTTTTCTTTAAATGAATAAACTTTTTCTTTTTTTATTCTAAAAAATTTTTCAATTTTCTTCCAATCACCTATCCTACCAATATAATATGTTGTTACTCCGCCTAACCAATTACCCATACAAGCAATTACAATACACAATTCAAGGTTAAACCCCTTCGCAATTAATATACCTAGCATAACCTCGGGACTTAGCGGGACTAGAGTAGCTGTCAAAAAACTGACTATAAACAAACCTAAGTACCCTAGTTCTACAAAATAATCCATGAGATAAATAAAAAACCCTCTTGATAGAGGGAATCTTGCGGTCTGGACGGGACTCGAACCCGCGACCCCATGCGTGACAGGCATGTATTCTAACCAAGCTGAACTACCAGACCAAAAATTATACTAAGGCATTAAGAAAATCAGCATAGACACTTTTTTGGGCAACCCCAACTTGCCTATTGACCATTTCACCATCCTTAAAAACTAAAACAGTAGGTATATTCCTTACTCCAAATTGCGCTGCAAATTGTTGACTTGAATCTACATCAACTTTACCAATGACTGCTTTATCAGCAAAATCATTGCTTAAATCCTCAATAATTGGACCGAGCATTCTACAAGGTCCACACCACTCAGCCCAAAAATCTACAAGAACTGGCTTGTCAGATTTTAAAACTATTTCTTCAAAATTTGCATCTGTTATTTCTACTGCCATAAAATTTTTTTGCCAAAAATATAAATAATTAATTATAAAACTAGTTTAATCTAAATTCTAATTTTTTTTCTTTCAAAGATTTAATTAATTCCTCAGTGATTTTGACCTTATTTTTTACTGAATATAAGTTAATATCTAATCCATTTCCATTTGCCGATAAATTAAATACAATTTCTTGATCACCCTTGTGTTTTTTTACTAATTTTTTAAAATAATCAATATGATCTTCCTCGATTAATTGAGCATCTATTTTTATAGATATTTTCTTTGTATTTGAACTTAAGGTATCTTGAAGCTGCTGGAAATTTAGGAATTGGATTCTTGGATCTCCTAATCTACCAGTTTCAGCATTTTTCCATCCCTCTTTTATGTACATCTTGATATGTACAAAATTATTTTCAACAAGAAAATGTTTAAATTTTAAATAATCTTCGCCGAAAATTCGCAACTCATATGACTCAAAATAATCTTCAATAATGAATGTTGCCCATCCTCTTCCATTCTTCGATATTTTGTGTTGAACTTCACCAATAATTCCACCAATTCTTACCTCTTTATCTATGAGTTTTCTTAAATCTTTTAAATCGTTTAAGTGAATATTGGTTAGGAATTTTAGTGTGTCCAAATAATCATCCAAAGGATGACCTGAAATGTAAATCCCTACTACATTTTTCTCTTTTTTAAGCTGATCTAGTTTGGACCATTTATCGCACTCAGGGAAATTTGGTTCACTTATTTTTATTTCATCAGCATCAGAAAACAAACTAGTTTGTGGTGAATTTTCTCTTTCCTGGAATTTTGAGCCAAACCTAATTGCCTTTTCAACAAAAGTCACACCATCACCGTTTTCATAAAAATACTGGGCTCTGTGTGCTTTATCAACTGAGTCAAAAGCACCTGCTAAAACCAAGCTGTCAAATGCTTTTTTATTTGCTGATCTTAAATCAACTCTTTTTGCAAAATCAAAAATTGATTTATACTTGCCACTTTTCCTGCCCTCTACAATAGCCTTAACAGCACTTTGTCCCACTCCTTTGACTGCACCCATTCCAAAACGAATTGAATTATTTTCGTTAACGTTAAATTTAAAAATTGACTCATTAATATCTGGACCAAGAACATCAATTGACATATATTTACACTCCTCCATAAAAAAACTAACTTGTTTTATATCATTCATGTTGTTTGATAAAACAGCAGCCATATATTCTGAGGGATAGTGGGCTTTTAAGTATGCTGTCTGATATGCAATTAAGGCATAACAAGTAGAATGTGATTTATTAAATGCGTAAGATGCGAATGCTTCCCAGTCTTTCCATATTTTTTCTAATATTTCAGAGTCATATCCATTTGATTTACCACCCTTAATAAATTTTGGCTTTAACTTTTCTAGTAATGAAAATATTTTTTTTCCCATTGCCTTTCTTAATGTATCGGCATCACCCTTTGAAAAATTAGCTAGCTTTTGAGAAAGTTGCATTACTTGCTCTTGATAAACTGTAATTCCATAAGTTTCTTTGAGAAACTCTTCCATTTCAGGTATATCATATTTTATTTCCTCTGTTCCATTTTTCCGACGAACAAATGATGGTATGTATTCAAGAGGTCCTGGTCTATACAAAGCATTCATTGCAATTAAGTCCTCAAATACAGTGGGTTTTAAATCTCTTAAATATTTTTGCATTCCAAGACTTTCATATTGAAAAATCCCGACTGTATCTCCTTTTTGAAATAACTCATATGTTTTTAGGTCATCCAAAGGAATATTATCGATATCGATATCCTTCTTGTGCCTGTATTTTATCAATTTTATTGTGTCTTTTATCAAAGTCAAAGTTTTTAGACCAAGAAAATCCATTTTTAGAAGCCCAGCATTTTCAACTACTGAATTATCATATTGTGTTACAACTAAATCTGAGTCTTTGGCGGTTGCAATTGGGACAAATTTTGTTATCTCGTCAGGTGTGATTATTACTCCACATGCATGAACACCAACATTTCTAAGACTGCCCTCCAACACTCTTGCTTGATTAATTGTTTCAGACTGAAGATTATCTCCGTCAGCAATATTTTTTAATTCAACTGCATTTGAAAAATCATCTGATCTCATTGATGAACTCAATTTCTTTTTATCAGATTCGAATATATCAGAAAGCTTGGTCATGTTTGGAACTAACTTTGCCAAATAATCTGCGTCAGAAAGTGATAAGTCCAAAACTCGGGCTGTATCTCGTATTGAAGATTTTGCAGCCATTTTTCCATATGTTACAATTTGAGCAACTTGATTAGATCCATACTTTTCAATAACATAATCAATAACTTTTCCCCTGCCATCATCGTCAAAATCAATATCTATATCGGGCATGCTTACTCTGTCAGGATTTAAGAATCTTTCAAAAAGTAAATCATATTTTATAGGGTCAATTTTGGTTATTCCAAGGCAATAGGCTACTATTGATCCTGCAACTGAGCCTCTCCCAGGACCGACTGAAACTCCCATTTCCTTTGCTGCATTAATTAAGTCTTGAACAATCAGAAAATAGCCTGGATAACCAGAGTTTTTAATAACTCCCAATTCAAAATCTATTTTTTCTTTAAGATCATCATTTATTTTTTCATATTTATGATCTGCACCCTCATATGTCAAATATTTTAAATATTCATTTTCAATATCATTTGATTTTGATTTAAAATTATCAGGAATTGAAAATTTGGGTAGTAAAACCTCTCTACTTAAATCATAAAACTCAACCTTATCAACTAACTCAGAAATATTATTTATTGCGTCAGGATAGTTTTCAAATATTTGTGACATTTCTTCTTTTGTCTTGAAATAGTATTCCTGATTTTTAAGACCATATCTAAAACCTCTACCTCTACCTATTGGTGTTGACTGTTGTTGTCCATCTTTTACACAAAGTAAAATATCATGAGCATTAGCATCCTCTTTAGAGATATATTTAGTATTGTTAGTGGCAATTAGTTTAACACCGTGAATTTTTGAGAATTTTGAGAGTTGTGCATTAATTATTTCATTTTCCTCTTCCCCGTGATTATTCATTTCTAAATAAAAATCATTTAAAAAATTTTCTTTCCACCAAACACATGCAACTGAAGCTTGTTTTTCTCCAACATTAATTATTTTATTCGATATTTCACCATATTTAGAACCTGAAAGAACAATTAATCCATCTCTATATTTTTTTACTAAATCTTTATCAATTCTTGGCACATAATAAAACCCCTCAGTGTATCCAATCGAGCACATTTTCATGAGGTTTTCATAACCCACCTTGTTTTTTGCTAGGAAAACAATTTGATAACCATCATCCCTGTAAGATTTATCCAATCTGTTCTCGCAAACATTTAATTCACATCCAAGTATTGGTTTGATTTTTTCATTTTGATTATTTAAGCCGTCATTGTAGTTTTTTACAGCTTTATAAAAATGAAAACACCCCATCATATTGGCTTTATCTGTGAGTGCTACAGCACTCATTTTTTGTTCAGAGGTCTTTTTTACTAGATCAGATATCTTTGTTGTTGATTGTAAAATAGAAAATTGAGAATTATTATGAAGATGGACATAGTCAGATTTAAAATCATTATTACCTAAGTCTTTATTTGTTTCCTGTTCGGTGTAGTTCAGTTGTTTTAGTTTTTTTGACTCTTCTTTTAAGTCTGTATGAGCAATCCCAAAATTTGAAACTTGCCCTTTAAATTTTTCTGAAACTTTTTGATATATAACAACATGTTCTTCTATCAAACTATTATCAAATAATTTTTGACGAATTAGCTCGAAAAATACCATCGCATTAGCTTCTACATCTGCCGATGCATTGTGCGCATTCTCAAACTGCTTGTTAAATAGATTCTCATAAAGTTCAACAAGTGTTGGGAACTTAAATTTACCAGATTTACCACCTGGTAATTTGCAAACATTTGCGGTATTTTCTGTACAAGTATCTAAAACTTTTTTATTTAGCAGTTGATTTTCAATATCAAGTCTGTAAAGCTCGGATGATACAACATTAATGTCAAACTTTAAATTGTGTCCAACTATATAACTCGCAGATGAAAGATCCTTTAAAAATTCACTAAAAACAGTTTGAATTTTTTCTCCAATTTGAGTTGCCAACAGTGTTGAAATTCCATGAACCTTTTCAGACTCAAACGGAATATCAAAATCAACTGGTTTTATGACGTAGGTTTTATTAGATACTAAACTTCCATCCTCATCATGAAGCTGCCATGCTAGCTGTACTACTCTTGGCCAATTGTTTAAGTCACTGATAGGGGCGTCCCACCTTTTAGGCAATCCTGTTGTTTCAGTATCAAAAATTAAAAACATATAACCTTTAAATTTAGTTATCTTTTTATTTAATTCAGGTTTAAAAAAAAATTAATTATTCTTGATTTTTTGACAAATTCTATTATTTTTGCTTCCCATTAATAAAATTGGTTTCGAACCCTAAAATTTAATATTATGTCAGTAAGAATAAGACTTCAAAGGCACGGTAAAAAAGGTAAACCCTTTTACTGGATTGTCGCTGCCGACCAAAGATCAAAAAGAGACGGGAAATACCTAGAAAAATTAGGAACTTATGACCCAAACTTTAACCCTCCAATTGTTGATTTAAATATAGATGCGTCTGTAAATTGGATTCAACTTGGCGCTCAACCCTCGGATACAGCAAAATCTATAATGTCTAAAGAAGGTGTACTATTGAAAAATCATTTATTAAATGGTGTTAAAAAAGGTGCCCTATCTCAAGAAGATGCTAGAAAATAAAAGCAACCATAGTATCTCACCTTGGATCCAAGGTCCACCGTAATATATTTTGGCCTCAATATCTTTATATTCTTTGTCCAAATCACAAATTTTATAAGAGGATTTTT
>OZSS01000156.1_pt1 | contig 30526 bp, 26 predicted proteins | sample 1779911 | NCBI WGS metagenome assembly OZSS01 (sample SAMEA2603589, study PRJEB24840) | metagenome | biome: Water; feature: Photic zone; material: Seawater sample | place: Mediterranean Sea | collected 2013-11-12 | depth 10 m
ATTAAAAATAGTCTCTGGTCTTGAACCTAGCTTAAGAGAAGTTTTTATTAAAAAATATATTTCTTGTCATCCCATTGCAGGCTCAGAGAAGTCTGGACCAATTTGGGCAAACCCAATGATGTTTCAAAACTACAAGGGTATCATTTGGCCATTCGATTGGGCTGATCAATTAACACTAGTTCAATCACAAAAAGAAAAAAGAGACAAATATTATTTTTAAGGACAGTGAATTATTTCTGTTGGATAAAAAACTCGATAAAAATTCAATAAATCTTGCGTTGCATTACAATTTTTAATGTTGACATTGCTAACATAATACTTTTTAAAATACGTTATGGCATATCATAGAGAAAATTTAAAACAAAAATTAATAGATCAAGCTTACAGAGCCATAAAAAAAGATGGGATCGAGACAATAAGTCTCAGGCAATTAGCAAAAAAAGCTAAAGTTTCTCAGACCGCTCCATACAGACATTTTCAATCAAAGGATCATTTGCTTATAGAGGTTTGTTTACAAGCTTTAAGTAATCTTAGGGATCAAATCAATGCTATAGATTCTAAAAATCCGAGAACTAAAGCAATTAATGGGGCAATGGCATTTATTGACTTTGGGCTGAAAAACGAAAAAATATATGACCTTATCCTTTCAACTATTTCAGGTGAGTCTACTAAAGATCCTTTAAGAATCGCCTTGTTTGAGTCAGCAGACTACACCTTCAACAATTTAAGAGATCGAATTACCGCTGTGAAAAAAAAGAATAATTCACAAGCACAACTTGACGGAATTAAAGTTCACGCATTTACTACTGGTCTGCTTCAAGTGCTTAGAACTACTAATAAAGTTAATATTTCTGGCGGTGGAGAGAGTTCGAAAGCTGTTCAAACTGCAAAATTACTGGATAAAAACTTAAAAAAAGTAATCTCAGAATTTATTGACACACTATAAATTTTTAACAATTAACTTTAATGCGAATAAGCTTCAAAGCTTTGAAACTGCATCGAAAGCTTCTGAAGCTATTTTAATTATTAAATCAACTTCTTCTTCCCCATGCGCAATTGATAAAAAGTGGTTATGGTAACTAGTCAAATAAATACCTCTCGAAAGGCACTCATCAGACCAAATTGAATGTAATTTTTTGTTTTCGTGTTCTATTCTAAAATACGGCATTGCTGGCACACCTGTAACTCTCAAGTCAAAACCGTGATCTTTTGCTGTTGAAATTAACCCTTTTTTTAAAAGCTCGCCATGATAATTCATGCATTCAACAGCATTTTGTTTTTTTAATTCTTCTAAGGTTGCTTTCGAGGCTGCCATAGGGGCAGAATTAAAAAACTGAGTCCCACTAAAATAAACTTTATTTGCTGCTTCTTTTAAAGAATCCTTACCAACCAAGGCAGAAATGGGATAACCATTAGCAATTGCTTTTCCGAGACAGACAAGATCCGGAGAAAAATTAAACGCTTTGTTAGATCCAGCTAGATTTATTCTAAAGCCAGTTCTAACGTCATCAACGATAATTAAAATATTCTTTTTATTACAAACTTTTTGAATATGCTCCCAGTAACCTTTATTTGGCAAAGAACTGTCTTTAGAAGTTGGGTGATCGTATGGACTAGAAATAAAACAGGCAATTTCATCCCCGAAGTTCGAAATTGCAGAGTCAAAATCTTCAATACTGTTCCATGGAATTGAAATTACTTCAGCACTATCAGAATCTATTGTGCCCGCACTTCCTTTGTCTTGCATCCAACCATTCGCTCCGTGATAACCGCCTGTAATTTTTAAAACTTTTTTTCTTCCAGTTTCTTCTCTAGAAATCATTACCGCTAATTGAGTACTATCGCCACCATTTTTCCCAAACAATGCCCAATCAGCTATATCCACCATATCCACAAGTGTTTCAGCTAAATCAATCATTACCGGAGAAGCAATACTTACTGTATTACCTGATGAATATTGAGATTGAGCTACTTTATCAATAATAGGATTGTTGTAACCGAGTATCATAGGTCCCCAACCACAAATTAAGTCAACGTATTTGTTACCATCAACATCCCAAAAATAAGCGTCTTTAGCCTTTGAGAAGAATTTAGGCCCCTCTTCTCTTACAGCATATTTGTAGTGTCCAAATATCCCTCCAGGGATAAGTTCTTTGGCTCTAGAAAATAATTTATCCGAGGCTTCCTGTTTTAATTTCATTTCGAAGTTATTATATAAAATTATGGCGGAGAGGGAGGGATTCGAACCCTCGATGCGGTGTTACCACATACTCCCTTAGCAGGGGAGCGCTTTCAACCACTCAGCCACCTCTCCTTAGATGCAATTCTAGTTTTTTTAAAGAGCTTGTCTAATGATATCGGAGGCTTTTTCAGCAATCATAATCGAAGGAGCGTTAGTATTACCTCCAATTAAAGTTGGCATAATGGATGCATCAACTACCCTCAAGTTATCAACTCCTCTGACTTTAAGATTGTCATCAACCACGGCAAGGTCGTCGCTACCCATTTTACAAGTTCCTACTGGGTGATAAAGAGTTTCACCAGTATTCTTAATCCAGGCATCTAGTTCATCGTCGTTATCAACATTAACATCTAAACCTGGTTTTGATCGGTCTCCTCTATATTCATCAAAAGCTGCCTGCATGAAAACTCTTATAGTCTCTCTAGTTGCGTTTCTTGTATCAATTAGGTCTTGTTCTTCAGAAAGATAATTAGGAAACATCAAAGGAGCATCATCTGGATTTGAGCTTTTTAATTCTAAGTGACCCCTACTTTGCGGTCTCAAAATGCATATAACTCCACTGAATCCATGATTCGAATCTATACCATCTCTTCCATGTAAATCGGTGGAGTGAAAAGAAGCGTAATGTATTTGAGTGTCAGGAATATCTTTTTCTGGACTCGATTTAAAAAATGCCCCAGCACTGGTAGGAGGAAAAGCAGCATCTCCAGTTCCAAAAAGTAAGTACTTTAAACCAGACATTTGAGTTTTTAAGAAACTTGCAGACTTATGCAAAGTTATGGGTTGCGTGCAATTAAAAGAATTAACCACTGCGTAATGATCTTGTAAGTTTTTCCCAACTCCCTTCAGCTCATGCAAAACATCGATACCATGTTTATTTAATTCCGAGGAATCACCGATACCGCTGTTCATCAATATTTGAGGTGAATTAATAGCTCCCGCAGATAAAATTATCTCAGCATTAGCTTTTACTGAAAAAGTCTTGCCTTTTTTAGAATACTCCACTCCAACAGCTTTTTTTCCTTCAAATAATATTTTATTTACTTGAACATTTGTCTCGGTTGCAAGATTTTTTCTCTTTAAGGCAGGATGCAAATATGCTCGTGCAGAACTCCATCTTCTTGGGCCTCTTTTAGTGTCCGCCATCGTATGCTCATACCTTGAAAATCCTTCCTGATTTTTTCCATTGAAATCGTTCGTTAAAGGAAATCCTGCTTGTCCACCGGCTTCCACAAAAACATCCAATAACTCATCATGATTACTCTCAGATTTTTTTACACTTAGAGGACCATCAAAACCATGATAATCGCTATCGCCGTCACCATTGAATGATTCAGCTTTTTTAAAATAAGGTAGAACGTCGTCATATGACCAACCTGTGTTACCTTGTTGGCGCCATAAATCGTAATCATAAGCATGTCCTCTAATATAAACCATTGCATTTATAGATGAAGATCCGCCCCAACCCCTTCCTCTGGGCCAATAAAGTTTTCTATTGTTCGTAGTTTCTTCTGGCTCAGTTTCAAATCCATAATTAGAGGCGCTTTTGGTTGGTACGATTTGGGAATAGCCAGCGGGCATGTGAATAAAAAAGTTAGTGTCCTTCCCACCAGCTTCTAAAATTAATACACTTTTCTTTCCGTCTTCGGATAACCGGTTTGCCATAACACAACCAGAACTTCCTGCTCCAACAACTATATAATCAACCGTTCTATCCATTTTTTAATACTCCTTCTTCCTATTTATCTAATTCGAATTCATCGTGCAATGCAATAACAGCCTCTTCTGCTTTATCCTTTGCAACCACTACAGAAATTTTTATCTCAGAAGTGGATATCATGTCAATGTTTATTTTTTTGTTTGCTAGGGCGCCAAACATTTGAGCAGCAACTCCAGCATGAGATTTCATACCAACTCCAACCACTGAAACTTTACTTACGTCTTTGACTAGCTCAACTTCTCCGCCTCCAAAGCCTTCAGTTAAATCTTTTAAAATTTTTGCAGCTTTCTCAGATAAATCATTTTTAACAGTAAATGTGAAATCCGTAGATTTGTCAGAACCTACATTTTGAACGATTACGTCTACATCTATCCCTGCTTCACTAATTGGAGAAAGAATCTTTGCAGCTATCCCAGGAGTATCCGGAACATTTCTTAAAATAATTTTTGAATCATCATTGCTACAAGTAATACCGGAAATTACTGCACTTTCTAAGCTATTATCTTCTTTTGTAATCAAAGTTCCTCCGGATTTATTAAAACTTGAGAGCACCCTCAAAGGCATTTGGTACTTACTTGCAAATTCAACCGATCTAATTTGTAAGACTTTAGCACCTAAACTTGAAAGTTCTAACATTTCTTCAAAACAAATCTCGTCTATTTTTTTTGCCTTTTTATAGACATTGGGATCGGTTGTATAAACTCCATCCACATCAGTATAAATTTGACACTCCTTTGCATCGAGTGCGACAGCAAGTGCAACTGCAGTTGTGTCGGAACCTCCTCTACCTAATGTAGTAATATCTCCTTGAGTATTTATGCCTTGAAAGCCTGTGATCACAGGAACTATCCCTGATTCGATATCCTTTTTCAAAGAATCAATATTGATAGAATTAATTCGTGCCTTTCCATGAACGTTATCAGTTTTTAAACCTAGTTGATGAGCTGTATAAGATTTTGACAAAAAATTTCTTTCTTTAAGTGCAATTGCCAATAGAGCCGCTGAAACTTGCTCGCCCGAAGAAACCAAAGCATCAAATTCTCTTGGATCAGGTTCTGCTTGAATCTCTTTAGCAAGATCAATTAATCTTTGCGTTTCTCCCGCCATTGCTGAAACTACTACAGCAACGTTTACTCCATCATTTATAGAGTCAACAACAATATCTGCTACTGCCTGAAATCTTTCAGTGTTTGCAACAGAGGTTCCACCATATTTTTGTACTACAAGATTATTCATCTTTGTTAAGAAGAGACTAACAATCGAACTTCTTCAAACACTCTATCCAAAACTTCTATTGAATCTCCACCAGCTTGAGCGTAATCATCTTTTCCTCCTCCTTTAAAATTAAATTTCGTTGAAAGAGAGTTTAAAATATCTTTAGCGTTAAAACTTCCAAATAAATCTTTAGTGACAGAAACTACAATCTGAGCTTTAGAATTATTTTCTCCAACTAAAATAATAATTGCTTTGGGCGTCTTATTCTTCAAATTATCTAAATTTCCTCTTAATGAAGATAAATTTAATCCATCAATTCTTTGCATCAAAACATTCATTTCATCAATCTTTTCAAAATTTGATTCAAAATATTTTTCAAGGTTCATATTATTTATATTTTCAAATTCTTTAAATTTTTTTTGAATTAGGTCAATTACCTTTTTACTTTCTTTAACTTTTCTATCTAATTCACTTATCGATACCCCAAAAGAATCAGCTATTTTTTTTATCTCATTGCTTTCCTCTTTCAAAAGTAAATTTGCTTCATTACTTGTAACAGCTTCTATCCTTCTGACTCCAGAAGATATGCTTGATTCGGATACAATTTTGAAATTTCCAATTTGGCCAGTTTTCTCAACATGAGTTCCCCCACAAAGCTCAGTTGAATAATCTCCACCGATTTTTAATACTCTTACCTTTTCGCCGTATTTATCTCCAAAAAATGCCAAAGCTCCCATTTTGATTGCCTCATCAAAAGAGGTCTCAAAAATTTCTGTAGCAATATCCTTTTTTATAATTTCGTTTACTTGGTCTTCAATAAGTTTAATTTCATCGGAACTAACAGCTTTAGCATGTGAAAAATCAAATCTAAGCTTCTCCTCATTTACTAATGAACCCTTTTGTTGAACATGCGTTCCCAAAACATTCCTTAAAGCAGCATGCATCAAATGGGTGGCTGAATGATTTAAAACAATCTTGTCTCTTTTTTCTTTTTCTATTTCGATCTCTACCGAATCATTTTCGGAAAATGAACCATCTAAAACCCTACATAAGTGAATATGTTGACTCCCCATTTTCTTAGTATCAAAAATTTCTCCGGAACCATTCGCAGCATGGACTTTTCCACTGTCCCCTACTTGACCTCCTGATTCAGCATAAAAAGGTGTCTCATCAAAAATTATTGCACATTCGCCCTTGATAGCTTTTTTAGTTTGTATGCCATCTTGAAAGATAATTTTTATTTCAGCTTTTGCGCTATCTTCTTCGTACCCTATAAATTTAGTATCTTCAACAAGATCAATGGAACTTGGCAATAAAGATTCAAATGAACTGCTTTCTTTTGCTCTAGTTTTTTGTTGATTCATTAACTCATCGTAACCACCCACGTCTACTTCTAAATTCATCTCCCTTGCAAAATCTAAAGTCATGTCCAAAGGAAATCCATAAGTGTCATATAGTTTGAAAGCTAACTCACCTGAAATAGATTTATTTTTTGAATTTTTAATTTCAGTTTCTAGAAGATTCATACCTTGATTCAAAGTGACATTAAATTTTAATTCTTCTTCTACTAAAGCATCTCGTATTAATGATTCATTTTTTTTTAACTCAGGGTAAAGTTCTTTGTAAAGATCAACCATAAAAGGAACCAAGCTCGACAAGGTATTAACATGTTCATTATTTAGCTTATATCCATGCCTTAAAGCTCTTCTTACTATTCTTCTCAAAACATAATTTCTTCCTTCGTTTCCAATTGAAACTCCATCTGAAATCATAAAACACGACGCTCTCAGGTGATCTGCGATAACTCTTAGAGAAGAATTTGTTAAATCTTTTTCCGAACAAGCATTAGCTATTTCTTTTATGAGAGGTTTAAATAGGTCAGTTTCATAGTTATCCGGAGTATTTTGCAGAACTGCGCAAATTCTCTCGAAACCCATTCCTGTATCTACAGAAGGTTTTGGTAGTGAGTTTAGATTGCCTTCGAAGTCTCTATTAAATTGCATGAAAACTAAATTGTAAATTTCAACAAATCTTTCACCAGTTTCTTTACCTTCTTCAGGAGAATTCCCTTCTAAGTGCTCACCATGGTCATAAAAAATTTCGCTGCATGGCCCACAAGGACCTGTCTCCCCCATTGACCAAAAATTATCTTCACTCAACTTTGAAAGTCTTGTTTTATCAATTCCAATTTTATTAATCCAAATCTTTTCTGACTCCGCATCACTTTCATGTACTGTTACCCAAAGCTTTTCCTCAGGCAAATTGTAACGTTTCGTTAAAAGTTCCCACGCAAATGCTATGGCCTCTTCTTTGAAGTAATCGCCAAAACTAAAATTACCCAACATCTCAAAAAAAGTATGATGTCTGAGAGTGTATCCCACGTTCTCAAGGTCATTATGTTTCCCGCCTGCTCGTATGCATTTTTGAGCACTAGTTGCTCTTAGATAATTTATTTTTTCTGCTCCCAAGAAAACATCTTTAAATTGAATCATTCCGGCGTTAGTAAACATCAAGGACTTATCATTATTTGGTACGATGCTAGAGCTAGAAACAAGTTTATGATTTTTCTCAGAAAAAAAATCCAAAAATGTTTTCCGAACTGAAAGAGAATTCATATATTCAAAAAATTTCTTGAAGGAGATCTTTTAGCATTTTCCAAGATCTTTCATCGGCTTCCTTTGAGTATACTGTTCCAAAATCAGGATCGTTGGCTTCAGGATTAGTAAATGAATGCATAGCGTTTCCAAAAATATGCAATTGCCAGTCAGCATTTTTTTCAGTCATTTCGGAACTAAAAGAATCAATTTGATCTTGACCCACCATTGGGTCTTGCAACCCATGAAGAGCTAGAACTTTTGCCCCTATTGAAGCATTATTTCCATTTTCTGGCCCAGCCAGAAATCCATGAAAACTTATGGCCCCTTTGAGATCCTCTTTTAATCTTGCCAAGTCCAGCGCTACCAATCCACCGAAGCAGTAACCCATTATTGCTACCTCACTAGAATTTACTTCTTCAAGGCTTTGAACATATTCTGATGCCCCAAGAACTCTTTTAGCAAGTTCATCACGGTCATCGAGCAAAGGTTGCATTAAAGCAGCATTTTCTTCCACTGATGAACCATTTTTTCCTTCACCATACATATCCAAAGCAAAAGCATGATATCCAAGTTTTGATAACTCCTTTGCCTTGTTATTTACAAAGTCATCTCTACCTGCCCAAGCATGTGCTATCAAAACGCAAGGAGCATTCTGTTCTCCTGAACTTGCAAAAAAACCTTGATAACTTTTTCCATCAATTTCATAAGTATGTATTTCAGACATAATTATTTCTCCATTAAATTTTTTTTAAAATTTTTATAATTGCTTACGTAATGACTTGCAGAGCCTTTCAGGATTTCTTCCATTTCAGGACCCAATTCTTTTTTTACTTTTGCTGGAGAGCCCATGACAAGAGAATTGTCAGGTATTTCAGATCCTTCAGTCACTAAACTATTAGCGCCAATCAAACAATTCTTTCCAATTTTCGCCCCATTAAGAATTACGCTATTAATACCTATTAGACTATTATCTCCAATGGAACATCCATGCAACATAACTTTATGACCAACCGTTACATTTTTTCCAATAATGAGTGGATGTCCTGGATCAGCATGAAGCACAGATAAATCTTGGACATTTGTATTCTCTCCAATTTTAATATCTTCAACATCTCCTCTAATTACCGCTCCGAACCAAACACTTACGTGTTTCTCTAAAAAAACTCTTCCCATAACACTTGCAGACGGAGCTATGAAAAAATCATCTCCAGCGGTTTGAACACTGTTGTCACCTAATTTGTAAATCATTTTTAAATTTTATTCCAAACAACTTCAAGAAATCTAGGGTAAACGCAAGAGTCAAACCCCATATTTCGTGATCTTCATAAATTATAACAGGCGTATCAAAAGTCTCTCCCTTAAAATTGGTCACACCCTGTTTTATTAAAGGATTATCACCAAAAAATGAAACTGGTAAATGAAAAATTTCTGCAACTTCGCTTGGATTTGCTTTTAAATGAAATTCTTTCTCTATCAAACCAACGAAAGGGGTTACGCTCAGTCCAAATCTAGATTCTAGTGGATTTAATTGCCCTAGGACTTTTACAGCATTTGGGTCCATAGATATTTCTTCTGCAGCTTCTCTCAAAGCTGTTTGCATTAAATTTTCATCTTGTTTCTCTTTTTTCCCGCCTGGAAAGGCTACTTCGCCTGGATGACTAGGCAAGGTGCTAGCTCTCTCAGTCATAATAAAAAAAAGATCATCTTGTTTTTGATAACATAAAATGATGACGGCAGCTTGTGGCAATTCTTGATCAGGATTACTTAGCTCAATGCTATTTAAACTTTGTTTCAATTTTTCTAACATTTGTAATACACCTTACATCAATTATACTTTGCTTCCTTAAGATAAATACCGAGATCAAAATTGAAATATTGTCCTGTTTGTGGTTCTTCAGAGATTAATTTAAAAATTCCCGAAGGAGATAATAGAGAAAGATACGTCTGCAATAATTGCGGAACCATACACTATTCAAATCCTAACGTTGTAGTTGGCACAATTCCATCGTACGAAAATAAAATTTTACTTTGTAAGCGAGCTATTGAACCGAGATATGGCTTATGGACATTACCAGCTGGCTTTTTAGAAAATGGAGAATCTTTAGAAGATGGTGCAAAAAGAGAAACAGAAGAAGAAACTGAAGCCAACGTTAAAATGGGATCGATTTATACAATTTTTAACATTCCTCAAATAAACCAAGTTTATGTAATACATTTGGCTTCTTTGCAAGACCTATCATTCGGTCCCACAACAGAAAGTTTAGACGTAAAGCTTTTTTCTAAGGAAGACATTCCATATGATGAATTGGCTTTTCCATTTGTAACGAAAACAATTGATTATTTTTTTGAAGACCTTAAGACAGATAACTTCCCTTTAAGAGTGGGAGACATCATCAGAAAATAATCTAAAAATATTTTCTAGCGTTGTGAAACATTTTTATCCATGGAGAAAAGCCCTTATCGCCTAAATCTGTCCAAGACAACTGAGCATTTAGAAATGCCCTTTCAGGATGTGGCATCATAATTGTAACTTTTCCATCTTCTGAACAGATTCCTGTTATTCCTTTTTCAGAGCCATTTGGATTGCCGGGGTAAGATTCTGTTTGATTACCAGCGGTGTCCACATAGGACATTACCAACTGATTATTTTTAGATACCTTTTCAGGGTTCGAAAAAATCATTTTACCTTCACCATGGGCAACAGGAACAAGTAATTGTGAGTCTTCCATGTCGTCGAACAGCAAAGAATTTGATTTAAATATTTTTATTTGGGCCAATCTTGCCTCAAATTGACCAGAACTATTATTATTTAATTTTGGCCAATTATCGGTGCCAGGTATTATTTCTTTAAGATTGGATAAAACTTGACAGCCGTTGCATACACCAAGAGAGAAGCTTTCTTTTTTATTAAAAAATTCTTCAAATTGGTTCTTTAACAACGAATTATTTAAAATAAAATTAGCCCAGCCTTTTCCTGCCCCTAATACGTCGCCGAAAGAAAATCCTCCAGGAAAAATAATTCCTTGAAAATCTTTCAAATTAAACTTTTGAGACAACAAATCGTTCATATGAATATCTGTCACTTCAAAACCTGCAGTACTGAAAGCAGCCGCCATTTCTGTATGTCCATTTACTCCTTGTTCTCTTATTACAGCTAGCGACGGCTTTGAAAAGTTATCAAAGCTTTTGGGTATCAAAAAATTTATGTGCTGTTTTAGAATATTATTTTCTTTATCAAGGTATGATTTTTCCTCCTGCTCAGCATCAAGCGGATTGTCTCTCAATTTTTTTATTGAAATAGAAACTTTTGACCAATTAGCCATTAATTCTTTGAAGGAAAATTGCTCCTTGTAATCAAGAGCTTCTAAAATCAGTCTGTCTTCAGAAATAGTTTCGCCAACCTTACTAATCTTTGTAAAACTAATATCTTTTAAAAAATCTAAAAGTTCTTCATAACTTTCGTTCGATAATTGAAGAATTAATCCTGGCTCTTCAGAAAATAAATTCTTCTTAAGATCGTCCAATGCATAATCTAAGTTAATTTTTAAACCACAATTTCCGGCAAACATCATTTCAATTAAACTCGTTACCATTCCACCATCTGAAATATCATGCAAAGCTGATATCTTTTTTTTGTTAATTAACTCACAAATCTTATCGAAAACTTTAGGGAACTTATCCATTTCCTCTATGTCCGGAGATGACTTAAAATCTGAATTAATTACCTGGCTGAGAATTGACCCTCCAAGTCTCATTTCACTTGAACCAAAGTTAATTCTGACCAAAACTAAATCTTCTGAATTACTTAACATAGGCGTTACAGACTTAGTGATGTCTTTAATTGGAGAAAATGCTGATACGATTAATGATTCAGGACTAGTATTTTTATTTTTGCCCCAATTAGTTTCCATTGAAAGAGAATCTTTTCCAACTGGTATGGTCAAATTCCATTTTTGACAGATATCTTCGCTCACTGTTTTAACAGTATTGAACAAACTTGAATTTGTTTCCGTAGTATTTGGAGCAGCCATCCAATTAGCTGAAAGTTTGATCGAAGATAATTTTTGAACACCACTGGATAATAGATTTAACAATGCTTCAACAATTGCTAAGCGACCTGCAGCTTGAGGATTGATTAAAGCAACTGGTGATCTTTCACCCATTGCCATAGCTTCACCCGTAACCTCATTATAATTGGTCATTGTTATGGCGTTATCTGCTACAGGAATTTGTAAAGGGCCTATCATCTGATCTCGAAATGTTAGGCCTCCAACGTTTCTATCACCTATATTTATCAGGAAATTTTTCCTCGATACAGTCGGATGCCTTAAAACTGAGAGGAGCTCTTTTTTTATATCAAAATTTAAATTCTTTATCTTTTCTTCAGCTGTTTTAAGTGGCTTTTTATAATCTCTAAATAAATTTTTGTTGGCTCCAAAAATAAAATTCATATCTAAATTTATGATCGATTGATCCCCTCTTGAAACAATTAATCTTTTCTCTTCTAAAAAATTCCCAACTACTGCTATTGGACAATTTTCTCTTAAGCAGATATTTTCTAAAGTTTTGAGATTGTCTTTTTCTATCGCCATTACGTATCTTTCCTGAGACTCGTTACACCAAATTTCCATTTCACTCATGGAAGGATCAGCACAAGGTATTTTGGAAAAGTCTATTGCAGCTCCAAATCCACAATCGTTAATTAGTTCTGGGAGAGCATTGGATAGACCCCCTGCTCCAACATCGTGTATAAAACTTATGGGATTGGCATCTCCAAGTTGCCAACATTGATCGATAACTTCCTGGCATCTTCTTTGCATTTCTGGATTTGATCTTTGCACTGAAGCAAAATCTAAAGCTTCTTCAGAACTTCCCGTTTCAGTTGACGATGCCGAACCACCGCCCAATCCAATGAGGTAACCTGGACCACCAATCACAACAATTTTTGCAGTTTTCTTTACTTTGTTTTTATGTGTATGAGATGGACGAATATTTCCAATGCCACCAGCAATCATGATTGGCTTATGAAATCCTGAATGAGTTTTATTTTTTTCGTCGTATTTTTCAAAAGATCTGAAATAACCCAATATGTTTGGTCTTCCAAACTCGTTATTAAAAGATGCGGCACCAACAGGCGCCTCAATCATTATTTCTAAAGGTGAAGAAATTCTTTTGGGTTTATTTTCTTTACCTTCCCAGGATTCAATTTGGTTAGGTATTCTTAAATGCGAGACAGAGAAACCACATAAACCCGCTTTTGGCTTTGCACCTCTTCCAGTTGCTCCTTCGTCTCTTATCTCTCCGCCGGAACCTGTAGCAGCTCCTGGAAATGGAGCAATAGCGGTGGGATGATTATGAGTTTCTACTTTAATACAAAAATTATTGCCTTCTTTTAAATTTTTATACTTTTTAGAATTAGGATCTGGAAAAAATCTTGATTCACCAAATCCTTCTATAACAGCTGCATTATCACTATAAGCCGATAATACATTTTCAGAATGGTTACGATAAGTATCTTTGATCATTGAAAATAAACTTTTTCCTTCATCAACCTTATCCAATCCATTCCAATTTGAATTAAAAATTTTGTGACGACAATGTTCCGAGTTTATCTGTGAGAACATCATCAATTCTGAGTCTTGGACTTTTCTTTCTATATCTTTTAATCCGAGAAATAAATAATTTATTTCATATTCATTTAAACCAAGATTCAAATCTTTGTTAGCCTTAATAAAACTGTCTTTGGTTGTGCATTCAATTTCTCTACTAATTTTCTTGTTAGGTACAGAAAATAATTCTTGTATCTTGGCAAGCTCTAAAATAACTTCTTCCGTCAGAGGATCGAATAAAAAACTTAAGTCTTCAAAATTCAAATCTGTTTCTTTTGAAAAAGAATAAGAATTCAATTTCTCTATATTCAGTAAATCAATTCCACACTTTAAAAAAATATCTTTGGCCTTTGATGACCATGGCGACTGAATTCCTTTTTTTGGAGATATGAAGACTGATTGTGAGGTAATTATTTGGTTATTTTTTCCTCCTAAAAGACTTAGAATCATCCCTTTTTCAGATTCTGCAATTTCTGACCAAGGCTTTCTAGTCTCTAATACAAAAAAATCGTTTATTTCGTTGAGGGATAATTTTCTCTCTTTTAAAAAATTAGCTATTCTTAAAGTTTTGAAGTTAGAAAAAGATAAATCGCCTAAGATGCCAACAATGTTGGAGGAAAATTCATAAATATTTTGCATATTTACCCAATATTTAAATATTATAAATCAAGTAGACTTTTTTTTTCTCAAGTAATTTAAGCCGCAAAAAGCTTATTCTTTAATGAAGTAATTTTGTCGCGGATATTTGCTGCTTCCTCAAACTCAAGTTTAGTAGCATGATCCAACATCAATTTTTCGAGAGCATCTATTTTTTCAGCTAGCTCTTTAGGAGACAAATATTCTTCCTCAAATTTTTTGTCGACTTCTTCGATGAATTCTTTTTTTGTAAGATTTTTCGATCCTTCCATAACATCCATGATAGGCCTAACAATACCCTCTGGTTTTATATTATGTTTTTCGTTGAAAGCCATTTGGATCTTTCTCCTTTCTTCAGTCGTCTTAATTGTTCTTTGCATTGAACCAGTTTCCTTATCGCCATACAAAATAGCATGACCATTAATGTGTCTTGCAGCTCGTCCAATCGTTTGTATTAGTGAGGTGTCAGATCGAAGAAATCCTTCTTTGTCGGCATCTAAAATTGCCACTAGGGAAACTTCCGGTAAATCTAATCCTTCTCTTAAAAGATTAATACCTACCAATACATCAAAATTTCCAAGTCTTAAATCCCTTAAAATTTCCGATCGCTCAACAGTATCAATATCGGAATGAAGATATTTAACATTGATATCTTTTTCAAAAAGATATTGCGCTAGATCCTCTGCCATTCTTTTTGTTAAAACTGTCACCAAAACTCTTTCTTTTTTCTTTGTTTTTTCATAAATTTCTGAAATTAAGTCATCCACTTGATTTGTTGCGGGTCTTATCTCAATTGTCGGATCAAGTAATCCCGTGGGTCTTACTATCAAATCTACCATTTGATCTAAATTTTCATTTTCGTATTCTCCCGGAGTGGCAGAAACAAATATCTTTTGTCCTGACAAGATTTCCCATTCATCAAATCTTAGAGGTCTATTGTCGAGTGCGCTTGGTAATCTAAATCCATATTCAGTGAGTGTTTCTTTCCTGGATCTATCTCCACGATACATTCCTCTTATTTGAGGTAAAGAAACATGAGACTCGTCTACAAAAACTAAGGCGTCCTCGGGTAAATACTCGTATAAAGTTGGCGGTGCCTCCCCTTTTTTTCTTCCAGACAGATATCGTGAATAGTTCTCGATGCCCGAACAGAAACCTAATTCTTTAATCATCTCCATATCGTATTTAGTCCTTTCCTCAATCCTCTGAGCTTCAATCAATTTTTCATTTTTTTTGAAATATCGAACTCTTTCTTTCATTTCAGACCTGATTTTCTCAACAGCACTGAGCATAATATCTCTGGAAGTTACGTAATGGGTTTTAGGAAAAATAGTCACCCTTGGAACGTCTCTAATTATTTCTCCGGTCAAGGGATCGAAGAATTTTAATGATTCTATTTCGGTATCAAATAATTCAATTCTTAAAGCCTCAAAATCTGACTCAGCTGGAAAAATATCTATTACATCTCCTTTTACTCGATAAGTTGCTCTTTTAAACTCAACATCATTTCTTGTGTATTGAAGCTCAGCCAATCGCATCAACAGAACTTTCATGTCAATTTCGTCACCTCTATCAAGATGTAAAACCATTTTTAAATAGGATTTTGGATCTCCAAGACCATAAATTGCTGAGACCGAAGCAACTATAATTACATCCCTCCTTTCCATGATTGCCTTTGTTGCGGACAAACGCATTTGTTCTATGTGCTCATTTATAGAAGCATCTTTTTCAATGAATGTATCTGAAGTTGGGACGTATGCTTCTGGCTGATAATAATCATAGTAAGAAACAAAGTATTCAACTGAATTTTCAGGAAAAAATTCTTTAAACTCGCCGTACAATTGAGCGGCTAATGTCTTATTATGAGCCATCACAATAGCAGGCCTCTGAACTTCTTGAATGATGTTGGCCATAGCGAATGTTTTCCCAGAACCAGTAACTCCTCTAAGGGTTTGATTAAGAAGACCAGAATTTAAACCTTCTACAATTGTTTTGATTGCCTTAGGTTGATCTCCTGAAGGTTTGAAGTCAGATTTAATATTAAATGATTTAGTCATATTTCGTTTTTTTGCCTATAATACCTCGATTTCCGCGATAGCTCAGTTGGTAGAGCAAGTGACTGTTAATCACTGGGTCGCAGGTTCGAGCCCTGCTCGCGGAGCCAGAATTATAATGCCTTTATATAATAAAGATAAATCAGATCCATACAAACTCAGTAGAACCAGAATAGAAAATTTTTGCAGATGCCCAAAATGTTTTTACTTGGAAGAAAAATTAGGTATCAGCAGGCCAAGTTCATTTCCTTTCAATTTAAATAACGCTGTCGATGAATTACTTAAAGATGAATTCGATTCCTTTAGAGGAACTAAAGAAAATCATCCTTACATATTGAATTCGGGTTTAGATGCTAAACCTTTTAGCCATCCAGAAATTGAAGATTGGAGAACAAGGAACAAGGGCATCGGTTTTTTAGATGAAGAAACAAATTTCTATTTATATGGTTTAGTTGATGATGTGTGGATAAACACAAAAACAGATCAATTGATAATTGTAGATTACAAAGCTACCTCCAAGGATGGGGAGGTTTCCTTAGATGCACCCTGGCAAATATCCTATAAAAGACAAGTTGAAATTTATCAATGGCTATTTCGAAATAATGGTTTCGATGTTCAAGACACTGCTTATTTTGTATATTGCAATGCAATTAGAAAAAATATTCCCTTTGAAAATAAACTCAATTTTAAAATTAAACTTATCCCTTACAAAGGTGATGATTCTTGGATACCGAGCGTAATAAGAAAAATGAAAGATTGTTTAGACGCTGAGTCACCTCCAGCTCCGAGTAAAAGCTGCGAACATTGCAGATATGTACTAAAGGCAAACATTTAACAATGGAATTTCTTTTACCCTCTTTATTACTCATTTTGGGATTAATTTTTCTAGTCAAAGGAGCTGATATATTTATTACAAACGTATCAAAATTAGGGAAAAAACTTGGCGTCAATGACATGTTACTTGGAATAACTGTTGTAGCTCTTGGCACGTCTATTCCTGAAGTTTTTGTGAGCATATCTTCAGTAATAAATTTAAAGCCTGAAATTGCTATTGGTAATTCATTAGGATCAAATATTGCAAACATTGGGATAGTTTTTGGGTTTTCATGCTTTTTTATCGCTAGATCTGAAATCTCTTTGAATCTTAGAGATATTTTCTTACTTATTCTAACCTCCTTAATTGCAGGATATGTTTTATTCGATTACAAAATTTCTGTCAGTGATTCTATTTTAATGATTGGTTTATTTTTACTTTTTCTCATGCATTTACTTAGACAAAAACCTCAAGAAATCACTAGTTCATCTGATTCAAAAAATACTCTATGGTTAATTTTTCTATCGCTTTCAAGTCTTGTATTTCTGCTGATAGGTTCAGAATTGACAGTAAGATATGGATCTAGCATTGCTTCATTAATTGGTATATCAGATGTAGTGATTGGATTAACTATGGTTGCAATAGGAACTAGTCTTCCAGAATTAGCCACGTCTTTCGTGGCTTTAAAACAAAAAAAAGGAAATCTTGTCATTGGAAATATTGTCGGATCTAACATATTAAATATTGTTTTAGTTTTTCCAATAATAGGTATGTCGCTCTCAAAGATATTTGGCTCTGAAATTCTTACTAGAGATTTTTTGATGATGTCTATTCTGACCGCGATATTTGTTACTTATTTAAGTTTAGGTTCATTTGAAAACCGATTTAAGAAACTTTCTGCACCGATAGTTGGAATAAGTTTAATTTGCTACACCCTTTACTATTTTTTCAGTTTGTTTTGATTTATTTCTTCTTCCAATAAGTTTTCCCTTCTTTATCTTCAAGAGAAATACCCTTTTCTAAAAGTTCTTTCCTAATTGAATCAGCTAGAGCAAAATTTTTATTGGCTCTAGCCTCATTTCTCTCTTCAATTGCTGCTTGGATCTTATTATCATCAAGCTCCGAGTCTCCAGAGTACTTAAAATAATCTTCTGCGGAATTTAAAAGCAACCCAATTGAATTTGCAAAACTTCTTAGACTATTTTTAAGTTTTCTTAAGTCAGAATTATCTGTTGATACTTGCCTATTTATTTGTTGATTTATTTCTTGAAGAACTTTAATTGCTTTTGGAGTGTTGAAGTCATCTTTTAAAGAATTATTAAATTTTACAGAGAATGATTTATCTACTTCTAATTTGGATTCATCGAACTCTCTTATACTTTCGTAAAGTTTATCCAATATATTCTTTGCATCATTTATAGAATTTTCGTTGAAGTTAATGGGTTTTCTATAATGCGTTAAATAAAAAAACATTCTCAAAACCTCTGGATGATATTCTTTTAAAACGTCTTTAATAGTTACAAAATTGCCTAAAGATTTCGACATTTTTTTTCCATTAACATTCAATGGTGCAACATGCATCCAATGATTAGCTAATGTTTTTCCCGAACAACATTCAGATTGCGCTATTTCATTTTCATGATGAGGAAACTTTAAATCTAAACCGCCCCCATGGATATCGAAAGTTTCACCAAGGAATTTTTTACTCATAGCGGAGCACTCAATATGCCATCCGGGCCTTCCTTTACCCCATTTAGAATCAAATAATGGCTCTTCTTCTGATCTCTTCCAAAGAACAAAGTCATTTGGATTCTTTTTGTTTTCGTCAATTTCTACTCTTGAACCAGATTCAAGTTCTTTTTGCTTTCTCTTTGAAAGCTTTCCGTAATCTTCATATGAATTAATATCGAAATACACATCTCCACCATCAATTGAATATGCAAATTCTTTTGCTTCTAATTCTTCAATCATCTCAAGTATTTCGGGTAGGTTTTCAGATGCTCTTGGTTCAAATTTTGGTGACAAGAGATTCAATTTACTAAAATCATGATGCATGGAAAAGATAAATCTATCTGAGATTTCACTGAAAGATACCTTTTCAAGCTTTGCTTTATCGATAATTTTATCTTCGATATCAGTTATGTTTCTTACATAATTAACCTTGTATCCAAGATAGGAAAAAAACCTTACAAATAAATCAAAACTGATAAATGTACGTGCATGACCAATATGGCAATCATCGTAAACTGTCATGCCACAGACGTATAGATTGATCTTGTCTTTTTCAATTGAGACCAAATCTTGTTTTTTTGATGAAATACTATTAAAGATTTTCATTTTTTATTGACACTTCGAGTATTATACTTGTTCATTATGAATGAGATTATAATTTTAGCTGTCACTACTAGCATGGGTAATTTTGATATTGAACTTTATCCAAAGGAGGCCCCTATTACCGTTGAAAATTTTGTTGAGTACGTAGACGATAATTTTTTTGAAAACGTTTTATTTCATAGAATCATTCCTGGATTTGTAATTCAAGGAGGGGGTTTTGAAATAGGTATGAACCAAAAGCCAACTAAAGATCCAATAAAAAATGAATCAGATAATGGACTTAAAAACGAGAAATACACATTATCAATGGCAAGAACAAATGAGCTTGATTCTGCTACATCTCAGTTCTTTATTAATTTATCTGACAATGAATTTTTAGACTATCCAAATTCTGGAGGATATGCAGTTTTTGGAAAAGTTATTTCAGGCCAAGAAGTTATTGATGAAATTGCAAAAGTAAAAACAACATTTGTTTCAGGTCATCAGGACGTTCCAGTAGAAGACGTCTACATGATAAGTGTTGAAAAAAAATGATACATGTCAGTTTTTTTTATATCTGATCTTCATCTTCAAGAAAGCCGACCCGAACTTACTAAAGCTTTCATAAATTTTTTAGCTAAAAAAATAAATTCAGAAGATGAGCTTTACATTTTAGGTGATTTTTTTGAGCAATGGATTGGAGATGATCATGAAAATCAGTTCATTAGCCTGATTAAAAAAAATTTAAGAGAAAAGACAACCTCTGGTAGCAAAATATATTTTATGCACGGAAATAGAGATTTTCTTATTGGAAAAAAATTTTGCAACGATGTTCATTCCATTTTGCTTGATGACCCATATGAATTAGAAATTTCGAAAAAGAAGATTCTACTAATGCATGGGGATTCTCTTTGCACGGATGACAAAGATTATCAAGAATTTAGGTTATTGGTTAGAAATAAAAATTGGCAAGATGAATTTTTATCAAAAGATCTAAGTGAGAGAAAAGAGGTAGCTAAAAGCCTAAGAGAAGTAAGCAAACTTGAAAATAAATCTAAAGACGAAGCAATAATGGATGTTAATAATTTAGAAGTCCTAAAAACTATCAAAGAAAACTCTCTAGATATATTAATTCACGGTCATACTCATAGACCGTTCGTTCATGATGAGAACGGAGTGCCTAGAATGGTCTTAGGCGATTGGGGTTCGCACTTGTGGTACATCAAAAGCACTGATGGAGAATTTGAGCTAGTGAAAGAAAAGATTTAATAATTATTTAATCTTACGAATAGGCTCTACAAAATACCTATTAAAATGCGCCATAGATAAATCATAGAGTTCTTTCTCAATTTCTTCTTTCAAATCTATTAAACTGACATCTTTGTTGACTATTTTGATTCCAAATTCGTTTAAATCATCAAAACTCTTACTAGTAAGCTTAACGATTTCAAAAGCCTTAGATAAACTATTTAAATCAGAGTTAATTTTTAATTGAAGTTCTTCGATTTTTTCTTCCATTAATGTTTCATTAATTATGGAAATTTTTGATTGCATAATTAAGGTTTTTAATTTCTCTAATCTTTTCCAAACAGATTCTTTTTCCTCTGGATTAAATGAATTCCAGTTTATTACTTCGTGAATAAACCTTTTACAACCCCTACAAACATCATCTCCATATGTCGTTGAGCAAATCCCTACACAAGGAGTTCGTGTGCGTGCAGAAGAATCTTTAGACATGTTAATATATTAACAATTTTTACTTCTTTATATGCTTGAAAATTACCAAAAATCTCTGAAAGAAAGGGCTGAACTAGGCATCCCTCCTCTGCCTCTTGATGCAGAACAAACCTCAGGTCTTATTGAATTAATAAAAGAAGCAAAAAGCGAGAATAAAGAATTACTAGATCTTCTTATTAACAGAGTTCCTGCTGGAGTTGATGATGCAGCTTATGTGAAAGCAGCTTTTCTTGCTGACTTATCACAAAAAAAAATTAAATGTGAATTAATCTCTCCTAAGGAGGCAACCTTCTATTTAGGTACCATGTTGGGTGGATACAATGTTGAACCGCTTATAAAATTAATTGATGATGAAGAATGTGGAGAAGTTGCAATTGAAGCTCTTTCTAAAACACTCCTCATTTTTGATGCATTTAATGACATTGCAGAACTCTCAAAAAGTTCAAAAAATGCATTAAAAATTTTAAACTCTTGGTCAAATGCTGAATGGTTTTTATCAAAACCTGAAGTTCCAAGAGAAATAAAAGTAAGTATTTTTAAAGTCCCTGGGGAAACTAACACTGATGATTTATCTCCAGCTCCAGATGCTTGGTCAAGACCGGATATTCCTCTTCATGCTTTGGCCATGTACAAAATGCCAAGAGAAGGAATAAAGAATCCAATCGAAACGATAAATAAATTAAAAGAAAAAGGCTTTCCTGTTGCATTAGTTGGCGATGTTGTTGGAACTGGTTCTTCAAGAAAATCTGCAACAAACTCTGTACTTTGGCATATGGGTGAAGATATACCTTTTATACCGAATAAAAAGACCGGAGGAATTTGTATCGGAGGGAAAATAGCACCGATTTTTTTTAATACTATGGAGGATGCCGGAACTATTGTTTTTGAAGCAGACGTAGAGAAAATGAACACAGGGGACGTTATTAATATTTATCCTTATGAAGGCGAAATATTGTCAGAACAAGGGGACGTAATTTCAAAATTTGAATTCAAATCAGAGACATTTTTAGATGAGGTTAGAGCTGGGGGAAGAATACCTCTAATTATAGGAAGAAGTCTTACTGATAAAACAAGAGAGTATTTAAATTTGGGTCCTACCGATGTCTTTGTTAGGCCAGGAGATAACGATAGCTCATCAGACGGTTACACATTGGCTCAAAAGATGGTTGGCAAAGCATGTGGAGTTGAGGGAGTTAGACCTGGCACTTATTGTGAGCCAATTATGACTACTGTAGGCTCTCAAGATACTACCGGACCCATGACAAGGGATGAGTTAAAAGAGCTAGCTTGTCTAGGATTTACTTCTGACTTGGTAATGCAATCTTTTTGTCATACTGCAGCTTATCCAAAACCTGTAGATATAGAAACTCAACATACTCTTCCTGAATTTATTAAAACTCGAGGTGGAATAGCTCTCAAGCCTGGTGATGGAATAATTCACTCTTGGCTTAACCGAATGTTATTACCAGACACTGTTGGAACTGGAGGAGATTCCCATACAAGATTTCCGATAGGAATAAGTTTTCCTGCTGGATCAGGTTTAGTTGCTTTTGGTGCTGCTTTAGGAGTAATACCTTTGGATATGCCAGAATCAGTTTTGGTTAAATTTTCTGGAAAAATGCAGCCTGGGATAACCTTAAGAGATTTAGTAAACGCAATACCTTATGCTGCAATTCAAAGAGGATTATTAACCGTAGAAAAAGAAGGTAAGAAAAATATATTTTCAGGGCGATGTTTAGAAATTGAAGGACTTCCAAATCTAAAAATAGAGCAGGCTTTTGAACTATCTGACGCTTCTGCTGAACGATCCGCTTCAGGATGTACGGTATTACTTGATGAAGAGCCTATTACTGAATATCTAAATTCAAACATCATCTTGCTTAGATGGTTGATTTCGGAAGGATATGGAGATGCTAGAACTTTGGAAAGAAGAGCAAAAAAAATGGAGCAATGGCTATCAAACCCAGTACTTTTGAAGCCGGATCTTAACGCGAAGTATGCAGAAGTTATTGAAATCGATCTCAATGAGATTAAAGAGCCTTTGTTAGCGTGTCCAAATGATCCAGATGATGTAAAAAGTTTATCTGAAATCGGAGAGGATAAAATAGATGAAGTTTTTATTGGATCTTGCATGACTAATATTGGCCACTTTAGAGCTGCAGGAAAATTACTTGAAAAGGTTAATTCTTTACCGACTAGATTATGGATTTCTCCTCCAACTAAAATGGATAAATTTCAATTAGAGGAAGAAGGCTTCTACAAAATTTTTGAAGACGCCGGTGTAAGGACAGAAGTTCCCGGATGTTCTCTTTGTATGGGAAATCAAGCAAGAGTGGAAGCTAATTCAACAGTAGTTTCTACTTCAACAAGGAATTTTCCAAACAGATTAGGAGATGGAGCAAATGTTTACTTAGCATCTGCTGAGCTTGCGGCAATTTCTGCAATTCTTGGAAAACTTCCAACCATTGAAGAATACCTTTCGCATATGAGCGAAATAAACACCATGTCAGCTGAAATATTTCGTTACATGAATTTTGATCAAATAGAAGCTTATAGAAAGGCTGCTAACTCGGCTTCCCTTCCGTCAGTCACCATTGAGACTAACTAAAAAGCTTTATTTGAATCTTTTCTTTCTATTTCAAGACTAGTTAAGTACTCTTTAGTTACAGAACCACAAACATAATTCCCATCAAAGATTGAAGTTTCAAAACTTGAAATTTTTTCATTTCCAGCAACTGCGCATTCAATTAGATCATCTAAATCTTGATAAACCAACCAATCCGCTCCTATAAAATCTGCTATTTGTTCTTCATTTCTCTGATGGGCTATTAGTTCTTCTGTTGCGGCCATATCAATTCCATAAACATTTTGAAATCTAATTGGAGGCGCAGCAGAAGCAAAAAAGACTTTCTTAGCACCTGCGTCTCTTGCCATTTCAACAATCTCTTTGCTTGTGGTACCTCTAACTATTGAATCGTCGATCAAAAGTATATTTTTATCTTTAAATTCAAAAGGAATTGGGTTTAACTTCCTACGAACTGATTTTCTCCGCATATCTTGTTTAGGCATTATGAAAGTCCTACCTATGTATCTGTTTTTAACAAATCCTTCACGGTAATTAACTCCAAGATATTTTGCAACTTCAATTGCAGAAGAAGTACTGCTTTCAGGAATGGGGATTACAGCGTCAATCTTTGAGTTAGGATAAATTGAATTAATTTTTTTTCCCAGCTTTTGCCCCATTCTGAGCCTAGATTTCAATACAGAAATTTCTTCGATCACTGCATCAGGTCTTGCTAGGTACACATATTCAAATATGCATGGAGAATGTTGGGGAGAGTTATGACAAATTTTTCTGCTCATCTTTCCCTCCAAAGAAACAAATACTGCCTCTGCAGGTTTGAGATCACCTAAAATTTCAAAATCTAAAGCATCCAATGCTGGGCTTTCTGAAGCAAACATATAGTCCGTTTTGCCTAGTAAGTCGTTTTCTTTTTTTCCCATCATTAAAGGTCTTATTCCATTGGGGTCCCGTATCGCGAGAAGTCCGACCCCGCTAATCATTAACACTACCGAATATGCACCTTTTAAACGTAAATGCATTTTTTCAACAGCAGAAAATATTTCTTCTGGCGAAGGTGACTGTGAATTAATTTTTTGCATTTCATTAGCAAAAATATTCAAAATTACCTCAGAGTCTGAATCAGTATTTAAATGTCTTAGATCATTTTCATAAAGCTCTTGAGTCAGCTCTTTTGAATTTACTAAATTACCATTGTGACAAATACTAATTCCATAAGGTGAATTTACGTAAAGCGGTTGAGAAAACTCTCTAGTTACGCCACCTGCGGTTGGATATCTAACATGTCCAATTCCCATTTTCCCTTTTAAATTTTTAATATGTTGGGCTCTAAATACTTCTCTAACAAGTCCAATTTGTTTTCTAACATGAAGCTTGCCGTCTTCCAAGGTGGCCATACCAGCGGCATCTTGCCCGCGATGCTGGATTACTGTCAAGGATTCGTAAATGGAAGAAGAAACGTCTTCTTCAGAAATAATTCCTATTATTCCACACATTTTTATAACAGCTGATTTGGTTCAATTTCAAAATCTTTAAAGCCTTCCATTTGGATATCTCCGATTATACTTCCAACTATTTTTGATGATTCAATAATGTAATATGATGTAGAACTTAAATTCCACCAAACTTGTTCAATTATATATTCATCAGCAATTAAATATAAAATTATTACAAAAAGGTAAAATTTAAAAAAACCTACTAAAAATCCCATTAAGTTCAATATAAAAAATCTTGGATTGAATGCTAGAGAAAAAAATTTAAATAGGAATCTACAAAGAATAAAAATAATAAGAAAAATTAAAACAAATGAGATTAATTCTAAATATGAACTATCGTAAATTGACTGGAAGTAAGAAAGTGGAGTTTTTCTTGTACTCCACGCTAAGCAAATAGAAATTATCCAAATAGAAAACGAATAAATTTCTATAATTAGTCCTCTAAAATACCCCCTAAAGCTAAAAAAACCTAACAGACTTAAGAACGCGATATCGAAGAAACTCATTTGGTATTTTCTATTTTAATATTCAGTGTCTCATAAAATTTACCAACTAGCTTAAAAGAACCGAAAGCAACAAATAGCGTATTTTTATCAGTTTTATCAACTATGTCATTTATTTCAGAAATATCATATCCACAGAAAACTTTTTTACCTTTTCTAACTAGATAGTTTTCAATTTCTATATTTTTCATAATTTGAGGATGATTTAGTTCTGGTAAATACCAATCATCAATAATATTTAAGATAGGTTTTAGTATATTAGGTAATTGCTTTTCTTTATTACATGTGAAAATCGCATTTAACTTGAAAGCAGAGTAATGCTTATTTATAAAATTTTTTAAGTTTTCAATGCTGTCTGAATTATGAGAAACATCTAAGAGAAGATTTTCCAAAACTAAATGATTTCTGCCCAAAAATTCGAATTCGTCTATTTTTTCTAGCTCACTTTTTGCATCTATCTCTGGGAACTGAAGTTCAAAGATTTTTTTTGATATCCCTAAAGAGTTTTTATGAAAATAAGCTGACTCTATATTTGTACCATCTACTTTATGTAAATCCACGTTTAATTTTTCAACTATTTTTGAAACGCTATTGGGTATAGACCCTTCTCCAAATATAACAATTTGATTAGTTCTAAAAATACCAGCTTTTTCTCTTCCGATATTTTCGACCCCTTTACCTAAAATATTTTCGTGGTCTAATGCAATTTTAGTAATTACTGAAATATCTGCATCGAAATAATTTGCAGGATCTAACCTACCTCCAAGCCCTACCTCGAGTATCCAAACATCTAATTTTTTTTTAGAAAAAAATAAAAAGGCTGCAGCAGCAATGATCTGGTAAAAATTTAATTCTTTTGAATCCTTTAACTTATCAACCTCCTCTAAACAATTCAGCATTTCCGAGTCATCGATGTTCTTATTATTAATTCTTATTCTTTCATTAAATTTAACCAGATGCGGAGAGGTTAATAGGCCAACTTCGTATTTATTTTTTGCAAGAACTCGAGAAAGTATTTCTGCTGTAGATCCTTTTCCGTTGGTTCCTGTTATAGAAATAAGTTTATTAGGTTTTTTTATTTTTAGATTTACGAGGACTTGCTTCAAATTTTCAAAGCTCTGCTCCCTAAATATATTTTTTTTTCTAATAAGTTTATTTAAGTAATCTTCAAGATCCGACAAAGTATTTATGTTGTCTTTAATTTTGATAAGAGATTAGAAATTTTTTCTTTCATTTCTGATCGATGCACAATCATATCTATAAGTCCATGCTCCAGCAGAAATTCGCTTCTTTGAAAACCTTCTGGTAATTTCACCCTTACGGTATCTTCTATAACTCTAGGACCTGCAAAGCCAACTTGTGCTTTTGGTTCGGCAATATTTATATCGCCTAACATAGCTAAGCTTGCAGAAACACCGCCATAAATTGGATCGGTCATAACGGAAATATAAGGTAATTTAGCTTCTTTTAATTTGTTAAGCACTGCAGACGTTCTTGCCATTTGAAATAAAGAAAAAAGAGATTCTTGCATTCTAGCCCCACCACTAGTTGAAAAACAAATGAATGGACAATTTAGCTTAATTGCCCTGTTGACTGCATCAACAAATTTCTGTCCTACAACCGAACCCATAGATCCACCCATAAATCTAAACTCGAAAACTGCAACTACTACTTCTTGAGAATTAAGTTTCCCATGAGCACAAATCAATGCTTCTTTTTCTTCAATTTTATTTTTTGCTTCGCTTAATCTGTCCTTGTATTTCTTAGAGTCTTTAAAAGAAAGCCAGTCTTTTGCCTCTGTATTTTTAGATATTTCTGAATATTTATTTTCATCAAATAAATACGTCAATCTATGTCTAGCGCCTATCCTTATGTGGTGATCACAATTCATGCAAACATATAAGTTTGATTCAAGATCTGGGCCGTAAATAATTTCTTTACAATTTGGGCAGCTTTGCCATAAACCTTGTGGTACAGGACTTTTTTTATCGTCTTTCTTATGAGCTCGAGCGAATGAAGGTAATATTCTATTGAACCAACTTTTAACCATTGGTTATTGTATCGAAGATTTTATGCCTTCAACAAATTTTGAAATTTGATTAAAAAAATCCTGAAAATGTAAATCTTGTTTATTACTTATAATTTCTACGATTGCGCTTCCTACAACAACTCCATCTGAGAAAACGGACATTTTTTTTGCAGTTTTTTTATCTTTAATACCAAATCCTACGACGACTGGAATTCTTGAAGACTTTTTGATGCTCTCGACTCTTTCCTTCAAAGCGTTAAAAGAGTCAATTTCAGCGCCTGTAATTCCTTTTAAAGATACGTAGTATATAAAACCAGAAGAGTTAGAAAGAATTTCATTGATCCTTAAATCATTGGTAGTTGGTGAAATTAACCTTATTAGATCTATATCAAATTCAGTTAATTTATTATAAATTTCTTCACTTTCTTCGAAAGGAAGATCCACGATAATAAGTCCGTCGACTCCATGGTTTTTAAGTTCTTTGCAAATATCATCATTAATGTCATGATTTCCCTTCGCAATTTCTAGAGAATTTATAAATGTATTGAAGTATCCCATCAGTACAATTGGGGTTTTATTGAATTTTTTTTTGAGTCTTTTGCTTAGTTTTAAGATTTCTTCAAGAGAAGTTTTGTTTTTTAGAGATCGTTCATGAGACAATTGAATCACTGGTCCTTCAGACATGGGATCAGAAAATGGGACTCCAATCTCAATTATATCAGCTCCGCTTGATATAATATTTTCAATAATTTTTTCAGATTCTTTTAAGTTAGGATCGCCTGCAACAGTGTATGTAACTAATGCTCTCGAATTGTTATTTTTTAACTGTTCAAAAGTTGAGCCAATGATGCTCATAGGGTAAGGCCTTCAACCTTTGCTACATTTGCCATGTCTTTGTCTCCACGCCCTGAGAGATTGACAACAATTATCTCGTCTTTTGACATTTTTGGAGCAATCTTTTTTGCGTGAGCTAAGGCATGAGCAGTTTCTAAAGCTGGCATAATCCCTTCCGTTTTAGTAAGCTCATGAAAACTATCTAAAGCTTCTTCATCAGTCGCAGAATCATATTCAACTCTTCCAGAATCTTTTAGATAAGAATGTTCTGGACCCACTCCAGGATAATCTAAGCCAGCCGAAACAGATTTAGTGGATAAGATTTGTCCAGACTTATCCTGCATAAGGTATGTCTTCATCCCGTGCAAAACTCCTATACTTCCGTCACTTAAAGGAGCAGCATGTTCTCCAGATTCAATTCCTGAACCACCGGCTTCAACTCCAATTAAATCAACAGAATTATCTTTTAAAAAAGGATAAAAAATACCCATTGCGTTTGAACCACCGCCCACACAAGCAATGATTTTGTCGGGATATCTGCCAAAAAGATTTCGCGATTGCTCTTTCAGTTCAACTCCAACAATAGAATTAAAATCTCTGACGATTTTTGGATAAGGGTGAGGTCCTGCAACACTACCAATTATGTAATGAGTGTCATCGACATTTGTTACCCAATCCCTCATAGCTTCATTCATTGCGTCTTTAAGAGTTTTTGTTCCAGAAGTAACAGGAAATACTTCGGCTCCTAAAAGTTTCATTCGATAAACGTTTGGAGACTGTCTTTCAATGTCTTCTTCTCCCATGAATATAATACATTCCAAGCCATGTCTTGCTGCTACTGCGGCTGTTGCAACTCCATGCTGGCCTGCTCCAGTTTCAGCTATGATCCTTTTTTTACCCATATGCTTCGCAAGCAAAACCTGACCGACAGTATTATTTATCTTGTGAGCGCCCGTGTGGTTCAAGTCTTCCCTTTTAAGATAAATTTGGGCACCAGATAATTGTTCTGTCCATCTTTTTGCAAAATACAATGGGGAGGGTCTTCCAACAAAATTATTTAAATCTTCATTAATCTCTTTTTTAAAATTCTCGTCATCTTTTAAAGTTTCGTATGTATTTTCAAGTTGCTCTAAGGCTGCCATAAGAGTTTCTGAAACATATTTGCCTCCGTATTCGCCGAATCTTCCTGCGGAATCCGGAAAGCTATAGTTGTCTTTATCTTTCATATTTCTTTACAAAATCTATAAAATTTTTCATCTTAGTAGTGTCTTTTACACCTTTTTTTGATTCAACTCCACTACATACATCCACTCCGAAAGGAATAAAATAATCTAATAGCCTAAGGATATTATTAGGATTAAGCCCACCGGCAATAATTAAATTATTAAAATTTGTTGGAATCTGATTCCAATCAAATTTTTCTCCTGTTCCTCCAGATAATTGCTCGGTACCAGAGTCTAATAAAATTTGTTCTGCAGATTCATAGTTTCTCAAGAAGTTTTCATGATTTGAAATATTGCTTACGTTGATGGATTTTATGTAAGGTTTGTTAAATTTTTCACAAAATGAACGAGTTTCAGACCCATGAAATTGTAATGTACTGTTTGGGAAGATTTGCAAAAAATTATAAACTTCTTCGTCTTCTGGATTAACAAATACTGGAACAACAATAATCTCTTTGCTCAGAACCCTCTTTATTTTAAATAATTCTGATTCTTCAACGTATCTCGGACTTTTTGTAAATTGATTGAGACCAATTGCATCGGCCCCATATTTAATTGCGGAATAAGCATCTTTTTCGTTTGTGATTCCACATATTTTTACAAAAATACTCATTTTAAGTTAACTTGGCAGGACTGAATGTTTTACAGGAGGTTTTTTAATCTTAAACTCACTTGGATACTCAGGACCAATAAAGTATAAACCGCTAGCAGCTAAAGTTTTACCTGAGAGATTTCTATCGCGACTTTCAATAATACTTTTCATCTTTTTTGAATTCAGAGTGAATCATTATTTTCTGGACGAGCTCTATGTATTTATAAAACAGGACATAGGCCTGCTCTTCATCTCCCAGATCACTCTTTAACGCGCGATCCAGATTTGCAATCATTTCTCTGATTAGAGGTCTTGTAATTTCCTCGTGCTT
>OZSS01000157.1_pt1 | contig 30471 bp, 26 predicted proteins | sample 1779911 | NCBI WGS metagenome assembly OZSS01 (sample SAMEA2603589, study PRJEB24840) | metagenome | biome: Water; feature: Photic zone; material: Seawater sample | place: Mediterranean Sea | collected 2013-11-12 | depth 10 m
ATGCTGCAGGAGAGTGTGTCGATAAAGTTGCAAAAATGTTTGGACATCCAATGCCTGGTGGTCCGGTGGTTGATGGTTATGCGATGCAGTTTTCGGGTGAGGATTTCGAATTTCCAAAACCTTTGCTGAAGCAGAAAGGGTTTGATTTTTCTTTCAGTGGATTGAAAACAGCGATGCTCAGATTCCGTCAACAAAATCCTGATATACTGGATCAGGAAGGACCTATACTTGCGGCCTTTTTTAAAAGCGTATGTGAAGTTCTTGTGGAGAAAACCTTTTCTGCTGCAGAATCACTGGGACTCAACCGAATATCGGTTTCGGGAGGATTGGCAGCCAGTCGCAAGTTAAAGGAAGTATTTACCAGCGAATCCCTTCAGAGAGGAATCGACTTACATTATCCTTCACCAGGTTTGTGCACTGACAACGCAGCAATGGTGGCCTGCTTGGCTTCTTTCAGATTTGAAGCAGGGTTAAAGGACGATCTTAATTTAGAAGTCTACCCCAATTTGATTTAATCAACGAGAAGACTGTTTTTTGTTCTGACTGGAAGCTTTTTCCATAGCCCTCTCACGAATGGCACCCATTCTAACCCTACATGGGTTGCTGGTATCTCTTACATTTGGAAGACTTTCAATACTGGGCAACCCACTTTCTAAAGGGTCTTTAACTTCGATTCTGGCGCAGGCCCAGAGATCTTGAATATAATCCTGAAGTAACAGATCTTTCTCTTGACCGTAAACGATATCCGCATAACGGTTTTTCTGGTCAAGAGTTAGTTTTTTACAGTTGATGTTTTCAGGAAATTCTTCATCAAAAACATACAACAGGTGAAAACCGAATTCTGAATTAACCAAGTGACTCATCTCTCCTGGGTTTAGGAGGAATGCAGCATCATTAATGGACTGGAGTAGTTCACCCTGGCTGAAAAATCCAAGTTTGCCTTTGGTTTTTGCAGTTGAGGGGTCCTCAGAAAATTTTTCTGCCAGACTGCCGAAATCATTCCCTTCTTCAAACGCTTTTTTCACTTCCAATGCTTTTTTCCGAGCCTCATCCGCATCTCCGCGGAAGAGAATCTGGCTCAATCCGATTTTTCTAAGGCGTTTACTTTCTTCTATACAATACTGTTCAAGTTCTTCTTCATCAGTCCGGATTCTTGATTCAATTTCGTAGGAGATGACCCTTTGTTTTTTAAAATCCCGAATTAGTTGCTCCTGAAGTTCCTTTTCTCCATACGCATTAAAAACCTCAGGTTGATTTTCCGCAATTTGATCCAGACGTCCTTCAATTTCTTTTTCAGTCGGTTCGAGTCCGAGAGCATCTGCTCTGTCTAATAGAAGGAGTTCCTGAACCAGGGATTTCAGTAAATCATTTTTGAGTTCTTTCAATCTCTTTGATTTTTCTCCAGCAGAAAGATTGGATTGCTCAATTTGGGTTTTAAGTGTTTTGGAGGTATCGATAGCTTCACTTCGTGTCAGCATCTGGTTGTTGACGACAAGGTAAATCCCATCGATTCTGAAAGTCTCTGCTCCAACTGGAATAAATCCTCCACCTAGGAGGATCAGGAGGAGGATCGAGGTTTTTTTTAGTTTAACGAGCATAGTCTACCGTCCATGTTGCGGGAAGAGTTTCAACCCGAGTCATTACCATCTCCTTTAGTTCTTTGATCGGTAACCTGGAAAGGATTTTTGCCTTTATGAGTCTGACCCGTTTGAAAAGATTCCCATCCAGAAAATATTCGGTTATTTGAGGGTATTCCTGCCTGTTGTATTTTTTAAATTTGCTGAATTTGACCTCCAATTTCCATTTCGAACCGTTAGCACGCTGAATGGAACTATGAAGTGATTGGAGAAAAAAGGTTTTCGGATCAACAAGAGCATAATGATCCGATCCTTGAATTCCAATCCTGTAATAGATTTGATTTTCATACCATGTCTGACTGACCAGAAAATCTTCAATGTTGAATTCTCTGAGAGCCTGCTCGCGGTGTTCGGATTTTTTGGTAAGAAAACGTAAATAATGCGGCATGATTTCGTTCAGATTGAAAAAACGAATCGGATCGATTTGTTTTTGGATCGTTTGATCTCTATTCTCATAATATAAATGCATCAATTCCCCCTCATCATTACGGGTTTCTATCACCAGAACCTGATCCCGTTTCCAGTTGATGATCTGGACATAATCCCGTTCCGGCATGAGTGTAGGATTCTTCTTACCCACTTCCCCCATTTTATTTTCAAATGGATCAAAAATCTCGATCCTGTTTTCCAACCTCACGCGATACCATTGAGCCTGATAGCGCATCTGAAAATTAAGATCCGACCAATTCAGAGGGAAGAATGCGGAACCTGCCTTTGGCAAAAACAGCAGAAGAGGAATTAAAATGAGAATTAGAATTTTCAAAAACTTATTTTTTATGTGGAAGCTTTCTAAATTTTTCATGTATCAGCTTCAGCAGACAATGAACTTTTCATTCAATGTGAGCGGTGTTAAATTAACTAGAAAAGTTGAGTTTATTTCTAATGGAGAATTTCGTTAACAATACATAAAACAATAGGAGATACCATGCGAGTAATCAAAATCACCCCCATCATCTTTCTGGGTCTAACATTCTTTTTGAACGCTTGTTTTGGACCTGAGCCTCAAAAGCCGAAACCAGAAGAATTTTTGACCCTGGCAGATCTGACCGGGAGAGTCACTCTTCAGGAAGATTCTCCTGATGTGAGGGTACTTCGTGTTAAAAACAAGGCCTTCATCAAACGTAATGACATCCGAGCTGCCAAGGCAAAAGCCATTGAAAATGCAAATATTCAGGCTGTTGACATGATGATCCAGGAATTGCTTCCACCTGAAACTTACAATAATAAATTTGAAATCATTGAAAAATATATATCCTCGAATGTCCAGAAGTATGTGGTTGATACAGAAGTCAACGATGAAAAGAAGATATTCGGAGATACTTATTATGGTATTGACAGTGCGGTCAAAGTCAATCGGCAGCAGGTGTTGGTTGCACTTCAGAAAGATCTCAAGTTGATCAATACCAGTTCAAACACCTTGGTAACAGTCATTACCAGCAAAAAAGATCTGGATCTTTCAGCATCCGGCTTCACCTTCAGTGATATCGAAGATGCGCTGATGAACCAGATCCAGACCGACCTCAATCAGAGAGGTTTACGTGCTATGGATTTCCGGAATGCAGTAACTTCGATGCAGACAGATGAAAAACTAAAAAAAGAATTTGCTAAAATTTCAAAAGAACAATTCATGGCAATAGTTTCCGGAAGCCCTGCAGACCGAGCATTGCTTGACAAGCAAATTCAGAATTCAGAAGAATTTTATTCCACCGGGTTAAGCCTTCTACAGCAAATGGCAAAAGTGGTGGTTGAGGTGAACATTTTTTCGGTTAGTGGAAATGTCCAGGGTGACATTGCGCTTTCATTGAATGTGACTGCAAAAAACATCTCAACCGGCAGAGGAGGGGCATTTGCCAATTCGGTCGTCAACGTCGCCCGACGCGGAGGAACCAATACCATTGCTTCTGCAATGATTACAGGACTGGTCAAGGATTCCTATGCTGAGATGGAATCAGAATTTATTCCTCAGGTGATCAAGGAAATGTCGACGATTTCAGTAGGAGGAAAACGCCTGACTTCATATGAACTGGTTTTTCGTGATTTTGGGTCCAAGGAAATCCGCAGCTTGCGCCGAAAACTGGACCAGGGACAAACAGATGATTTCCGTTATATTGGTTATGATAACAGTGTACCTAACATTGTAACTATCCGAGTGCGCTACTCTGACAGCCTTGAGAGACTGGCAGACAAAATCATGATCCTGCTTGATGATTCAGGAATCAATTCTAAGGAACCGATCGTTGCACCAGAATTGACTGATTTGGTATTTGTGCGAATACCAGATGAAAGCTAGCGATTACAATCTATTGAAGAGAACAGTTATGTTGAAATATCAAATTTTCCTGATTTTTAGTTTAATCCTGGTGTTTTTTACATCAGGGTGCTCCAGCATCGATAAAGCGGAATCTCTTTATCGGGAGGGAGACAAACAGGCGGCTCTTGAAATGGCTATTTCTTTGATGGATAAAGATGAACCGGCTGTTCGTTTGCGAGCTGTCAAATTGATAGGCAAAATCGGAGAAAAAAGTGCTGGTTCAACCTTGCTTAAGCATCTTAATGATTCAGACAGTAAAGTGCAGCGTGAGATCATTGTAACTCTGGGGCAACTTAAATATGAACCCGCCCTTGATCCTCTTCTTGATTTTGCGGTTACTGCAGATGAGGCACAAATCCGTTCCTTGGCTTCAAGTTTCCGAAGTTTTGGCAAAGAAGGAATCGACCGGTTGGTAACTCGTTTTGATTCTCCTACCGAAACTTCAAATCGGGGAGCTTTTAAAGCCTTATTGATTCAAATCGGGCCTGATGTTGCGCCTTCAATCATCGGAATACTCAAGGGCAGGTCCTTTTTCGAAAATCGTGAAAACTTCGATATCTTGGTTCGCGTTAAAAATCCGCGCGTGGCAAGATTGATGTTACCCTTCCTTGAAGATGAGGAAGTTGCTTCACAGGTCGTAGAAGCTATTGGCCGTTTAGGATCGGGAGCAGTCAATGCGACGATTGAAGCTCTTGATCAGATGAAAGGAAAAGAATCGAATATCCCAGTCATGGAAAACATCATCAAAATTCTTGGAGAACTGAAAGACCCGAGAGCAGTGGAGAGTCTAGAATCCTTAAGTCAGCATTCAAGCGAAAGGATCAGGGACGCGGTTGACCGGGCCTTATTCCAGATTCGTGGTTATTGAAAAATTCGTCTTAGCGTATTAACCCTGGGATTTCAGAATCCTCAAGTGAGGTCCTTCTGCCAAAAGACTGAAACAATTCAATACCTCCTTGGAGTAGTTTTTCTATCCTGTTTCTTGAATCCTCTGTAGTAATTTCAATAATCTCGAAATCTTTCATTTTGTCAAAGAGATAATCGTCGCTGGTCAGGATTTCGTCGACCAGTCCCTTTTCCTTGGCTTCCTCAGCAAGCCAGAACTCACCGGTTGCGACTTCTTCGATATCAATTTCTTTTCGATGATCAAAGATTAGTTTCTTGAAGGAATGATGAATTGCTTCCAGATCCTGCTGCATTTTTTCCTGCCCTTCCTCGGTCACTTCTCCTAGAGGAGTGACAGTCCGTTTGTATTTGCCAGCGGTGAAGAGGTAATAGTCAACCTCATGTTTCTTTAGAACCCTATGGAAATTGGGTAATCCTGCAACTACTCCAATGGAACCAATGATAGCAAAGGGGGCGGCGACGATTTTATCGGCAACGGCGGCCATCATGTAGCCACCACTTGCAGCAATCAGATCAACACAAACGGTGCACTTTAGATCATGCTGCCGAAGCCGGGCTATTTGAGAACTTGCCAGTCCGTAGTTTGGTACAGCTCCTCCAGGACTTGTTAGCCGTATTACGACTTCATCCGTAGGTTGTGCGACTTGAAGCAGAAAAGAGATTTCATCACGAAGTTGTTCAACCTGGGATGCCATGATGTTTCCAGAGAAATTGAGCACATAAACACGGTTTGAATGATGCTTGACCACATCCTCTGTAGAAGTTCCTTTTGCTAATTCTTCACGAATTTTTTTTACGGACTCGTTCTCTTTAAGGCTATCCTCTTTCTTTTCCTTTTTTTGCTCCTTTTTATAAGCTTTTTTCAACAACTTCACTGCTTCTTTAGGAAGATGAGGAAATTTTCTCATTTCAAGTTCTAGTTGCTCAAAATCCTTGTTGAAACGTTCGTTCCAGTGTTTGAAAGAAAGCTTGGTTTCTCCAGGTTGTTTTTTCTTTTTTCGTAAAATGAGGAAGCGGAAAATTAATGCCAGTCCTGCAACTAGAAAAATAAACACTCCCGCATGATAAAATGTCCAATATTGCTGCATCCATTCATTCATTGGGTATTCCTTTTAAATATTTAAAACTGGAAATCAATAAATTAATAATTTTCAAAAAAACAAACCCACTGTGATCAAAAGGGTAGAAGGGGAATCGAGGGTGTCGTGCCAATCTTCTTTTCGGGTTTGGATGTTATCCTGTAAATCTTCGTATCTGTTAATTTCTGGAGATGACCATGTTTCCCAGAGGATTTCACTTTGAGCCGATTGGCTTAGCATCATACTCCAACGAAGGATGTCGATTGACATGAATCCAATTCTGCCATAATCCATAAATCCGAAACCAAAACTTGCAACGGTAGTTTCTGCAAAAAGATTAAAGCGTGCCTTCCCACCCTTTGGAGGTCGATCATAGGAACGATTGGTGAGATGAGCGAATCGTTTTTCATAAGCACTCACAAGGTACATGTTTTGGCCGAAGAATAATTTTCCGAAGACAGTACTTCCTCCAAAACGCGAGGGTCCCAGCCATTCTTTTTTTTGTTTTGACCAGAATTCAAGTTTGTCTGAATCTGAAATTTCAACACCTACAGCGAAAGGTTCATTGTAATAACCAAGACTTAGAGCAGGAGAAAAAACAAGTGCGGGGTGAAGACCATACAAAATGCCTATTAATATACCCTGATTTTCACTGAACCCTTGATTGCTGCTCAAAGCCTTGATCCCATCAGGGTCCAAATAAGGATCTTCATCAATGGGTAGTTCCGATTGGGAATAGACTGTTTGAAGAAAAGTGAGGAAATAAATAAGGATGTAAAGTCGCCCAAATGATTTATAAGGGGCGAGGCGCATGGTTAAAATCGTAAAACTTCATTCTCATCCCTTGAGCCAATAAAATAATGACAAAGTCTGACTTCTGGGCAATTCAATCCTGAGCAAAAGACAGGATATTGAGAATTGGAGAAGTAATCCTAAGAAATCAGTGACCGTGCCAGGTTCGGCAGAGATGTTTATCTGAAATGGGAAGTATAGGAAGCTTTCCAAGAAAGGCTAAGTAACAAAGGAAAAAGGCTCCAATGAATCCTAATGTGATCAGCAACTCATGCAACCCCATAAATATGTGATAGTGACCATCATGCTGTAAAGAAGGAACCACCATTATGTATACTGAAAGTAGTTGCCCTAGCATAACCCAGATTCCCATCAAGCGGATGTAGTTGGGTATACGGCATAGAGTTCGTGGTAGAAGCCCTATAAATACACTGACAAATACCCAAAGGATGATGACTAAAAAAAGCGTATTCCACGGGGCATTCATAGAACGGATAATAAGGTACGGAGTTTCTTCAGGCAGATCAGCATACCAAATTACTATGTATTGCGAATATCCCATGTAGGTCCAAAGAAGTGAAAAGGCAAATGTCATCTTTGCCAAATCGTGCAGACGATTGATGCTGATATACTCTTCAATTCCGAACTTTTTTCGGACAGTCACAGCTACAACAAGCATCAGTCCCAGAAAAGCGTGCATGTTTCCGATCATGACGAAGACACCAAAAAGCGTACTAAACCAGGTTTGATCCAGGGTCATAACGAAATCCCAGGCCAGGAATGAGCCTCCAATGGCATAAATTAATGCCAGAACCGGGGCAATCTTTCGAGAGAGTTTTTCAAGACGAATCACTTCGGTCTCGTGTTCTCCGTAATCCTCAAGAACCCAATCTGCAAATTTGCCACCCCAATCACTTCCAATCAGTCTTCTGGCCAGGGCAATATCAGGTTTGATCGAAGTTTTGATAAACCAGTAGGAAATTCCATAAATCAAAAGCAACCAAAAAACATTCCTGCTTATGAAGAAAGGCAGATTGAGCCATCCCTGCTTGACTGCTTCACCATGATGAAGAAAAGGAGTATGGGTCCATTCATAAAGCACATGACTGCCGAAAAAGACAACCATGAACATAAGGAATGAAATCGGTAAAAAACCCGCACAAGCCTCTGCCAGGCGCTTGAAAGCTCTTCCCCATTTAGCATCGGTTATTTGCCAGATGACTGCAAAAATAACTCCCGCGTGTGCAATGCCTCCCCAAAACACCGTGTTGATCAGGAAAGCCTGCCAGGTTCTGACCACGCTTTCTTCTCCGCCTGTCATGAGTCCGGCAATGAACATCCCTATGCCTAGGAGGACCAGAATCCAAAGTAATGTTTTCCAACCCCCTGGAATATCAAATAAAGATTTTTCGGCAATATCTTTCATTGACCGGTCTCCTTACCAAAATCATTGCTTAGCATATAGTTCACCATGTCCCATCGATCATTAACTGAAGTCTCATCACCAAAAGCAGGCATCAATCCTCTTGGTTCCTGATAAAAACTTCCGTACTTGATTTTGTTGTAAAGATGTGAAGTAGCCGTAGGCATTTTAAAAAATGGGAGGATCGGCGGTGCAGGGACCCCTTTTTTGACCACAATGGTATTTGCCAAACCATCCTCTCCATGACATGCAGCACAGTAAGTATTGTAGAGAATTTTTCCACGATAAATCGATTCTGGAGTCGCTTGAGTTGGATTTTTCGGCCAGAATTCCCTCGGATGTCCTTCGGGTCCGGATCCATCTCCCGCTATTGCTGGAATGAACGGGTCATAAATTCTCACCAATTTTCCCAGTACCATCCGGACCGGGACCGAATCTTCTGGAAATTTTTGATAGGTCCCTTCCTCCTGAGGTTTTATGCTTTTACCATCAAACATATCTTGGAAGAAAGGGTACTTTTTCCCATCAAACCAGGGGCTTTCATCATCCTTGATATTGTAGCCGTCTTTCTTGGGATCAAAATAAGGGTAGTTTTCGACGGCATGCAAAGGGAGACTGACAACTATTACAGACGAAACTGCTAGCAGAGAGAAAATTAATTTATGCTTTTTCAACATGGACTTCCTCTGCTCCTCGGTTTTTCATGACCGTTTCGAATTCGGATAATTGGGATTCGTTACAACGTACTACAACCCCAAATCTATCACGTTGGAATCGAGGATATTCCTTACAGGCTTTTGGGATTGGGAATCTATAAGAATCAATAATACCAAGTATAGCTAATCCAGCTAGTACATGAATAGCTGTAAAAAGGATCGTAAGTTCAAAACCAATAACAATAAATGGAGTTAGAGCAACTACTGGTTTTCCTCCCACTGGCAGTACCCAATCAGAAGCCGTCCAGGCAGGAAATCCAAGACCAATCGTACAGCCAACAATTGCCATTGCTAATCCTATCCACGGAACAAGAGTGAATTGTGGTCCGAGAGCATGATCAATTTCATGCCTTGGACAAGGAGAGAGAGTGGTTGGACGAATTCCCTTGCTTCGAACTTCTTCAATTGTATCCGTCATCTCGTCCAGGTTTTCAAAAACTCCCCAGACGCCGGTGAATTTTGCCATCAGTGACCTCCTCCAGGATTTTTCATTGGTGGAGTTGTTGCTTCTTTCAATTCCATGATAGCCATTGGAGGTAAAGTTTTTACAAAAATTGCAAAGAGAGTGAAGAAGAACCCAAAGCTTCCCACCGTTATTCCTGCTTCTACAATGGTGGGCCAATACTCACCCCATGAGTAAGGATTGTATTCTCTCTGAAGGGAACTACCAACGATGTTGAAACGTTCGAACCACATACCGACATTGATAAGTGCGCATATAATCCAGACCGCAAGTGGATTGTTACGGACTTTCCAGCGCCAGAGGGGAATTGGAGATATAACATTACAGAAAACCATGAGCCAGAAAGCGATCAGTGGGAAACTTATTCTTTGATCACCGATCAAAGACCAGCTGGCCATCTCGCCGAAAGGCCTGAAGTAAAAGATAGCCCTTTCATAAGGACTACCACTGTACCAGGCAATGAAGAATTCAGTGGCGTATGCATACCCGACGATAACTGATGTAAAAAGAATTACCTTACAAACACTTTGGATTACATGTTTAGTTATATAATTTTCCAAACCAAAAACGGTTCTTATCGGAATTAAAACCGTCATGACCATTGAAAGACCTGAAAAAATTGCACCTGCCACAAAATATGGGGCAAAGATGGTGGTGTGCCAGCCAGGAACCGAGGACATGGCGAAGTCCCAGGAAACGATGGAGTGAACCGAAAAAACAAGCGGAGTGGCGATGGCAGCAAAAATCAGATATCCACGCATGTAGTGGAGCCATTGATGATTTGTTCCTCTCCAGGCAAGAGCCATGGGGGCATAAATTAAGGCTTTTAATTTTTGTCCTTTACGTATGGCTTCATCTCGAAGAATAGCCATATCTGGGATTAAACCGAGCATGAAAAACATGATAGAAACCGACATGTAGGTAGTTACGGCAAAAACGTCCCATAGTAATGGAGATTTGAAATTGACCCAAAGCAGTCTTTCGTTGGGATAGGGGATCAACCAGTAGGCTAGCCAGGGTCTGCCGGTGTGGAGCAGTGGAAAAAGACCTGCAGTCATCACGGCAAAAACTGTCATTGCTTCTGCACTTCTATAAATTGCCGTTCTCCATGGTGCACGGGTAAGATAAAATACTGCTGAAATCAGGGTGCCAGCGTGTCCAATACCGATCCAGAAAACAAAGTTGGTGATGTAAAAACCCCAGGCGATGGGGTGGCTGATTCCACTGAAACCAATTCCGACATCAACCTGAATCGAAAGACTGACAGCACCCAATAGCAGGGCAAGAAGAAAACCGAGAAGAAGAAGAAAATATGAAGGATGAGGTTTTTCCAACATCTCCAGCATATCGTCATTAATCTGACCGTAGCTTAGAGTGGTGGCTTTGATCCCTGGATGCCCCTTATGGTCATCGATCAATACCTTTCCGGCTTCAGGTACGTAATCTAGTGTTGTAACTGCCATGAATTGTTACTCCGTCAAGCTCCTCATCCGTGTGATGTGTTATGTCCGTGCTTTCCGCCCCCTGCGACACGGGTATTTACTTTTTTCATGTAGGTAACAGCTGGTTGAAAGTTTAGCTCGGGCAGGACCTCATATTGCCTATCCCTGTGCTCCTTATCATTGATTTTAGCATTTTTTGAAACCTGACTGTTTTCATCCATCAGATTGCCAAAAGTTATGGCTTTCGTTGGGCAGGTTTGCTGACAGGCAGTCAATACTTCCCCGTCTTGAACATCTCTACCCAAGTTACTTGCTTCATGTTTTGCAGCAACAAGTCTGTGCTGGCAGAAGTTGCATTTTTCCATCACCCCAACTGAACGGGTGGTGATAGTAGAATTCAACTGCTGGTCCAGTGGTGCAGGAAATTCATAATTGAACCAATTGAAGCGTCTTACTTTATAGGAGCAGTTGTTTGAACAGTAGCGCGTTCCAACACATCGGTTGTAGATCATCGCGTTAAGCCCCTCAGGATTATGATAGGTTGCATAAACGGGGCACACTGGTTCACAGCCTGCATTTGAACACTGCTGGCACATCATCGGGACGAATCGGACTTCAAAGTCATCGCCGTATCCTTCGATATAGCGTTCCATCCGAATCCAGGACATTTCACGTCCAATAGCTGATCTAATTTTTCCAACAACTGGAATATTATTTTCTGCATAGCATGCAACTATACAAGCAGAGCAGCCATTACAACGGTCCAAGTCAATGGTCATTCCCCAGCGGTAAGGTTTGTAATAACCTGCGGTCTCCGATCTTGGGGGATAAAATTCTAATTCATGAGGTTGAAAATGAGGCTTACTTTTATGGTGATCATCACTGTTGAGTTCATCTACAGTAGTTGCTGCAGCAATATTACGTCCAAGCTGTCGAGCATTTCCATCAAGATTGACGGTGTAGGAGAGGTCTTCAACAGGATTCAATTCTGCTCGGGTAGTAACCAGTGCCAAACTCCCTGACTCATCCATTTCAGTGGGCAGCAGGTTCATTACGTTGACACCAAATCCATCCGCAACATCTCCTGAGTTTTCGTGACCTTGACCGATCGGAATGGCAATAGCATCGCGGTGAATTCCAAAATGATAATATGCTGTAGCTTTAACTGATCCCTGGGATGTCTGGAGTTGAACTACACTGCGGTCTTTGATTCCCATTTTTTTAGCGGTATCCGGATTAATTTCCATCCAGGAATCCCAAACAATCTGGCTCATCGGATCAGGGACTTCCTGGAGCCATGGGTTTCTGGCTCCCCTTCCATCTCCGTGAAATAGTGATGTTGTTGGTATTAATGTAAGTCCAGTACCTGATATTTTGGTTTCTGCTATTTTCAGTTGACTGGCTTCATTTTTGAGGCTTACTGATTTCAGATTCGGTTTGCTGAATAAACCTCCTTCTTCCAATACCTTTACCCAAAATTGATCAAAATGGCTTCGGTCTCCAGTATCCTGCTGAATGTTCTGCCATTCTTTACGGATAAAATCTCGATAATCTGAAATCCCTTCAAATGACTCAGAATTTACAGCTTTTGCTGCGGCAAGCATCACATCTTCCCTGGCTTTTGCCTCAAACAATGATACCGGAGCCATAACCGGTTGTCGGATACTACGGACTCCCGATCTAGGAAATGCATCTCCCCAGCTTTCATAATCGGTTAATGCTGGAAGTTGAAGGTCCGCTTCCGAAGAAGTGTCATTTTTTTGAGAGGCAAGGCTAACAGTGAAAGTGTTTTTGAGAGCTTCTTTGATACCTGTCGAAGTTGGAAGAGCATGAAGAGGATCCGAATCGTCAACAATCAGAAGGTCAACTTTTCCTGCCTTAAGATCTTCGATAAGTTGAACAAGATTTTGATGACTTGTATTTTCAGGAGCGGGTTGATCGTGAAAAAAAACAGTTTTTCCAATGTTGCCTGACACAGCATTCAGAATATTGATGGACACATGCAGAGAAGTCAGGTTTGAGTTCCTGGAAGATGGCCCGCCTCCCAAAGCAAGCCCTGGAGAATTTTCTATAAAATTCTGAGCCAGTTCTTTCATCTTTTTTGCTGGAACACCCGTTGCTTCAGCTACTTTTTCTGGAGCAAAGGCTGCCAACATTCCTGAAAGAAAATCATATCCACCTTTTTTGTCACGGATGACGGATGCGATACTCAATGCGACCATTGCCTCGCTTCCTGGATTAATTACCACCCAACGGTCCGCTTTTGCTCCGGTCAGTGAAACATGAGGGCTAAGATGTACAAGTTCGGTTTTTGTTTTACCATCAAAGGCATTTGATTCTGAAAGTCTCCTAGCATTTTCAACAGGCCTCCCCCATGTTTCTAAAAAGTCTGCACCGAAGTTGTAAATGATTCTTGCTTTCTCAAACGCCAGGTCAGGTACATCTTCCTGTCCAAAACACATCGAATTAGCATTGCGTTGACCTTGCTGGTCGAGAAGTTGGAACGCAACCCGCTTACCACCACCTATTGCTTTAAACCACTCCTCAAAAAATATTTTGTCAGAGCCGCTTAAGGGCCTGCCGAGGTAAACCACCTTCCCAGATGCATCCTGCAGTTTTTCATTAAAAAGTTTCTGGCCTTCACCCCATGTTATATTTTTCCCATGAAGAAACGGTTTCGAAATCCTATTTGGATTGTAGAGAGTCTGAAGAGAAGCCTGCCCTCGAGAGCAAAGAGCGCCTTTATTAATTGGGTGTAATGGATTTCCTTCTGCTTTTTGAGCTCTATTCTCACGAACAGTCATCATCATTCCACACCCTGAATCACACTCTCCACAGGTTGTCATGTATTGATAAGCAGTTTGCGGGGTGTACTCAAAATTGGTGGGCGGCACCAGCATGGGGATCAGTTTTTCAGGTTTCTGATCACAAGCTGCTGCAACTGTGGCAGCTCCACCTGCACCCATATACTTGAACAGGTTTCTTCGGCTTAGCCCTTTTTTCATCGAAGACTCCTAATAGTGACAGGTGTAGCAATCGTTCATGTTTGGATTATGAAATCCTTTGTCATTAACCATATGCATCTTTTTTTCGCGTATTTGATCAAGTTGCTTAGCGTTGAACCAGCCTGATAGTGTACTTCCTGTCCTTTTCCGCTCCACCGCGCCTTTGACCTGAAGATGACACTGCATGCACCATCCCATCCCGCCAAAGCTTTTGTCCACCACCTTAACTACTTCCATCTGACTCACATTCCCGTGGCATGACTCACAACGTGCATCGCCACCCATTTTGAACTGCATCAATCGGCATTCAACGCTGCGTGGATTTTTTTCCATGTCACAACCACTTCCAGCACTTTCAATGAATCGTGAGCTTTTGGCATTGATGTGTCGTTTGTGAGGGAATCTCACATAATCCGGGATGTCATGTACCTTTGCCCAGGGTATTGGCTCACCCTGTTCCCAGTAGTCACGCATTTTATTGACTTCGGGGCTATTCGGCTGGACAAGTTTCATCTGGTTTGAGCCATGACACCCAACGCAGGTACTGACCGGTGGAACTCCTGAGGAATATGATCTTCTAGCGTAAAGATGGCAATATTGACACGCTACACCATTTTGTGAAACATGAAGCTTGTGACTGAAAGCAATTGGTTGATCCCTCTCAGGTGCCTTAGAATTCAAAACGAAAAATCCAACGTCAGTAGCTGATAGGAAACTGGGCAAAAAAAGAATAATGCTTAGAAAAGTCGTAGTTATAAATTTTGGAAAAAAACTCATCTGTACATGCATTCTGAAAAGGGGATTTTGCATTGGATTAGAAATATTTTAGAAGCCAATTTTTACTAGATTCTTATTTCAATGGCAATTTTTTTCCTCATATTTGAATTCTTCATGCAGCATGATCTTTGAAAAGTTGATCATATTCCAAATTCATGAATTTTCAATATGCCGGAATCGGGAAAGTCTCGCAAATCATACTCAACTATCAAGAAAGAATTCTTCATTTAAGTAACTTTTTTTCCAAACCTGATATCTTCCCCTGAAAAATTGAAGGGACAGGAGGGATTTTCTTAGTCCTTGATCTATGATGTGGAAATTCAGGAAAACTTTGTATTCCGGCATTTCAAGGAGGACTCAGAAATATTCAGACCACTGATTTTCCGTTTGTTTCCCGAAAATGATGGAAGCCGCTTCCTTGAGATTTTTTGAGTTTTTGAGGAAGTCGTGATGAAAAAGCAGGGCCAGTCTTGTTCGTCTTCGAAGAAGGTCCGCAAGAGAGACGATCATCTCCTTTTTGGCGATCAAATGAATTTCACAAAGAAGATTTTCTGCTTCAGTAAAAAGAGGTTCAGAGAGTGAAGAATCCTGACTTATCATTTCCAGCAATTCGAAGGCCTCTTCTCCATAACGGCGCCAAAGGCATTCGGCTTTTGTTTCATTGGGTGATTGGTGAAAAGAACTATCCAGTTCAAACTCGCTCGCCTGATTGAGGAATTCCTGACGTCTTTTAGCCTCTGGTTCCCCGAACCATTTCTCGTCAGGTTGAGGTATTGTGACTCCCATTTTTGAGACTTCCTGGCATAACTCTTCCCCGATATTTAAACAATCGGTGAGTTTGCCACCGTAAATGCTGATATGCCGGGATTTAGGGTCGGTATCAATCGCGTGTTTACGGGAAAGTTTGGTCCAGTCACTGTTCAGATCGACTTGATCGGTTTCCAACACCAACGGACGAACCCCCCAGCGTTCGGATAAAATGTCTTTTTCTTCAAGAGGTTGTTTTAGGTTCACACGTTTATTGATGTTTTCCATAACAAACCTGCGGTCTTCATCTGTAACTTCTGTTTCGGGTTCAGTAACCCTATTGTCTGTTGTCCCGATCACCGTTCGATTCCCCATCGGAATAGCGAAAAAAAGGCGCCCATCGTCGGCAAAAAAAGTCAGTACCCTCTCGATCTCCGTCAGTCTTGGAACCACCAAGTGGATACCCTTGGAAAAAACATGTCGATGTTTCCCCTTTTGCTGGCTCAATGAGTTTTGAAAATCAACGAATGGCCCGCATGCATTGATCACGATTTTAGAGCGGACCTTCCATTCTTTGCCCGTTTGAGTGTCGCGGACTTTTGTCAGCCAGGTTTTATCTTCCTGCTGCTCTGATCCTAGAGATTCAATGTAATTGGCAGCAGCACAACCTGCTTGTAGGGACCGTCGAATGAATTGGAAGACAAAACGGGTGTCGTGTTCCACCAGATAGGCATCGGAGTATTCAATTCCGCCTATACTTTTTTCTGTATTGACCACAGGTTCCAAGTGGTTGATGGATTTTTTTGAAAGCAACTTTGGTGGCCGGGTAAAGCAGTTTCCAATGAACCAATAAATGAGGGATCCGAGATAGATAAAAAGAGCTGGAAATCGGAACCCTTTGTCGAGGTTGGTGAAAAAGCGGATTTCTCGAATAGAAGAAGGGTAGGCTCGAATCAGTTGGTTTCGTGAACGGCAAAGCTCACGGACCAACTTGAATTCAAGTCCCTCAAGATACTTGATGCCTCCCCAAATCAGGTTCGAAGAACTTTGGCTGGTTTCGCTTCCAAAATCTTTGCGGTCGATGAGGGCGGTTTTGACCCCTCTCGATGACAACGCGGCAGCTGCCACAGAACCATTGATTCCGCCACCAATGATAAGCACCTCGAATGCTTCGGATTCCAATTTTTGGATTTGTTCGTTTCGGAGTGACATTCCCAAAGTTCTTAAAATGATCCTTTAAATAAGTTTTTGTGCACTGGTTTCGTCTGTGACCAGAGAGTGGATGATCCCTCCGCTGATAGCACCACGAATGGCGTCTAATTTTTCTAAACCTCCCGCAATTCCAATGACATGTTTCATTTTTTTCAGCTGCCCTAACTTTACCGTGACGAGTCGATCATGATGCTCGAGATTGAGAACTTCTCCGCTTTTGTCAAAATACTCTCCATGCATCTCACCGACAGCCCCCTCCTTTTTCAAAGTTTTTAGTTCCTCCGTGGAGCGGTATCCAAATCTAACAAATTCCGAATTAGGCATCAGAGCTCCAATTCCGACCAAGGCAATGTCGGAATGCAGTGCTTTCTCCATCACGGTTTGTACTTCGGCTTCGTTTAATAGATTCTCACAAAGACTTTTGGTGCTCAGAAGAAGCGGAGTGGGAAGAGCATGAAAGGGATAATAGAAACCAGATAAAGGTGCGCCAACATTTCCAGTTCTGCTTTCAGCCAGATATTGAGTGACGCCTCCGCATAGGGTAACGAATTCAGTCTTTCCAGGAAGTATGCGGCTCAAGTACATCGTGATTCCGGAAACGGTATGCCCCCATCCGAGTCCGACTAGCCCACCTCTTTGATCGAAACAGGTTTCAAGAAAATGAGCCCCCGCGATACTGAGGTTTTCTTTGAGTTGCTTGTCTGCAACCTTTGGAATGACCATCACTTCCCGGAGATTCCAGACCTTCTTAAGGGCTTCTTCCAGTTTGGCCAGCTTGGCGTCTTTACCCTGGACATGAATTGAAACAGTTCCGTCACGGCGAGCTTCGTTGAGTATGTTGATTACCCTGGAGCGGTTAAGCCCGAGTTTCTCTGCAATTTCTGCCTGGGTCATTCCTGCTTTGAAGTAATACCAGGCAACTCTTGAGGAATAGAGCTGATAATCCTTTTCAGAAACTTTCATCTTTAAGTTCTTTCAATAAACCCATTCTGCTCTCGATCGATGGTTTTGATGGAGTTCAAAAATTCTATTCAAAGAGTGGCGATAAGAACTCTACGGGGTATTGAAAATAAGGTAATTGGTGTATTTCGGAATTCTTAATTTTTAGAAAAAGATGCTATAAATCATTTAGCTTACATATGTAAATAAATTTTTCAAAAATCGAAAATCAATTTTTTCTTTTCTGCCAAGGAACTCGTCCAGCCTGGAGCAAATTGTATTGAAATTGCTTTTCGTTCACTTCGGACAGCGGTGAAATCGAGTTTAGCGAATCATGAAATAAAATGATTGGGAGATAAAGAACTGAGATAGAAATGGCCAAAATTGAAAATTCAACAACTCCCAAAGTGGGAGTTATTATGGGGAGCGTATCCGATTGGGAGACGATGAAAGAAGCCTGTGACGTACTTGAAAAACTGCAGGTGGCATTCGAAAAAAAAGTCGTTTCTGCCCATCGTACTCCGCAATGGTTGACGAAATATGCTGAGGATGCGGAGGGCAGAGGCTTACAGGTGATCATCGCGGGTGCTGGGGGCGCAGCGCATCTTCCTGGTATGGTTGCCTCTCAGACACTCCTTCCAGTAATTGGTGTTCCCATTCGTACTTCAAGCCTTAACGGGATGGATTCCCTTTATTCGATTGTCCAAATGCCACGCGGAGTTCCGGTGGCAACGGTTGCAATTGGAGGAGCTGGGGCACACAATGCCGGGCTGCTGGCGGCACAGATATTATCCATCCACGATCTTGAACTGCGAGGCTCTCTTCAACAGAGGCGTGACAGGATTCGGGATGAAGTTCTGGAAAGTCAACTCCCGTGATTGAACATCCAGGTATTCTTCAACCGGGTTCTGTCATCGGGTTGCTTGGAGGAGGCCAGTTGGCAAGGATGCTGGTACTTGCAGGACATCCCCTAGGATTTAAGTTTATGGTTTTGGATCCTGATCCAGAAGCACCAGCAGCGCAGGTCGGCGCAGAGCATTTGCCTTGTTCCTTTACCGACAAAAACGCACTCGGGGAACTGACTATACAATGTGACCTTGTTAGCTATGAATTCGAAAACGTTGATGCAGATTCGGTCGAATGGATGGAACAAAGAGTTGATCTTCCTCAGGGAAGTCAAATGCTCAGAACCGCTCAGCATCGATTACGTGAGAAAAGAGCGATCCGGGATCTGGGCATAGAAGTGACCGGTTTTCATGAGGTCCGGAACCTTAAGCAACTGGAAAAGGCGTTTGAAGCATTTGGATCGGTTTTACTGAAGACTGTTACCGGCGGCTATGATGGCAAAGGGCAGCAACGAATCCTGAAAAAATCAGAATGTAAATCTGCATTCGAATCTCTTCATCAGGAAGGAACACCATTGATTGCAGAGCAGTTTCAGCCTTTTGAACGGGAGCTATCCGTTGTGGTGGCACGAAGCCGTTCAGGAGAGATCCGAAGCTTTCCTGTCTCAGAGAACCTGCACCGCCAAAATATACTGACAATCTGCCGTATTCCTGCGAGGATTTCGGGTCAGGTTGAAAAAGAAGCAAATCGGATTTCCACTTGTCTTGCGGAGGGACTCGGTTTGGTCGGAGTGATGGGAGTGGAAATGTTTCTGCTTCCGGATGGGAGTCTGTTGGTCAATGAAATAGCTCCAAGGCCTCACAACTCCGGGCACTTCACCATGGATTCATGTGAAACCTCTCAATTCCAGCAACATCTTCTGGCCGTTTCTGGATGGCCTTTAGGCCCGACCCATATTATGAAACCTGCGTTGATGCTGAACCTGATCGGGGATCAGCAAGATAAACTTCTTCAGAACCTGAAACTTCTTCCGGAAGGAGCAAAATTACATCTTTATGGAAAGAAAGAGGTTCGTCCGGGAAGAAAAATGGGACACCTCAATCTGAGTATGGAGAATCCAAGTGAGCTTATGGAAACCCTGAAAAAACTACAGATCTGGGATCAAGATTGTCTGGAAAGGATGCTGAATTGATTTATATTTTGCAGGGCATGCTGAAAACTAATCATCCTTCTCATGGAAAGAGACATGCCTGAGGAATTACTTTACGAGGGAAAAGCCAAAAAGCTTTTTATCACAGAGGATCCGCAAATTTTGCGGGTTGAGTACAAAGACGATGCGACCGCCTTCAACGGGAAAAAATTCGACCGTTTGAAAGATAAAGGACGTCTGAACAACGCGATCACGGTTTTTTTCTTCGAACACCTCGAAACAAAAGACATTCCGAGTCATTTTGTTCGCAAGATTTCCGAAACCGAGCAGTTGGTCAGAAGGGTGAAAATCATCCCCCTGGAAGTGGTGGTCCGCAATGTGGCGGCAGGATCTCTTAGTAAACGCATCGGTTGGGAGGAAGGAAAGGAACTTCCTCATCCGATTGTGGAGTTTTACTACAAGGACGATGACCTGGGTGACCCGCTCCTTGCAGAAGAACACATCCGATTACTTGAATTGGCTTCTGAAGCGCAAATCGAAGAGCTTAAGAAAAGAGGGTTAGCGGTCAATGAAGCTTTAAAGTCCCTGATGCTTTCAAAAGGTATACTGCTCATCGATTTCAAACTGGAATTCGGGTTAGATCAAAAAGGAGAGATTCTGCTGGCAGATGAAATTTCTCCGGATACCTGCCGTTTTTGGGATATAGAGTCAGGGAAAATTTTGGACAAGGATCGTTTCCGCAGGGATCTGGGCGGAGTCACTGAAGCCTATCTGGAAATCCACCAACGCCTCACGGAAGAGATTACATGAAAGGCATCATCACCGTGGTCCTCAAACAGGACATTCTGGATCCACAAGGACGAGCCGTGATGAACTCGCTTCAGGGTCTCGGATATGACGAGGTCCAAGGGGTTCGAATCGGGAAATCAATCGAAATCGAACTCAATGGAATTTCACCTGATGAAGCAGATGCTAGACTGCGGAAAATGTGTGAATCAATCCTTGTCAATCCGGTCATCGAGGATTACCACCTCGAGATAATTGAGGATTGATGCGCTGCGCGGTTATTGTTTTTCCCGGCTCCAATTGTGATTCCGACCTCTACAAGGCCGTCAATGCATTCGAAGGAGTGGATGCAGAATATGTTTGGTACACCACTGAAAACCTGGATGCCTTCGACTTGATTCTGCTTCCGGGTGGTTTCGCCTACGGGGATTATCTCCGTGCCGGGGCTTTGGCGGCGAGGACTCCTGTCCTTAAGGCTTTGATCCGGGCTGCGGAGAGGGGTGTCCGGGTGATTGGAATTTGCAATGGTTTTCAGGTTCTTACCGAGTGCGGGCTTCTGCCCGGAGCGCTTCAGCGTAATTCCGGACTCCATTTCATCTGTGATACTCCTCTCATCGAGGTGGTTCAGGACCAATCTTCTTTTACTTCGCGATACCAAAAGGGGGAATTGATTCGTCTCCCGATAGCTCATGGTGAGGGAAATTATATTTGTGATGAACTCACCTTAAGACATCTCCAGGCGGAAAACCGGATCGTTTTCCGTTATGCATCAGGCAGCAATCCCAATGGGTCCGTTGATAACATCGCAGGCATCCTCAACTCCAAAGGCAATGTGCTGGGGATGATGCCTCATCCTGAGCGGGCCATGGCGGACTGGATGGGCAGCAGTGACGGCCGTCGTCTTTTTGAGTCAGCCCTTAACCTGTTTCCGGAAACAGCCGATGCCGCCTGAACCGACTCCGGAAGAAATTTCAACACAGCAAAGTTACCTAAGTCTGGGTCTGAGCGATTCGGAATACCAACTTGTTTGTGAATTGCTGGGCCGAAAACCGAATCTTACCGAAACCGGGATCTACGGGGTAATGTGGTCGGAACACTGCAGTTACAAAACCTCCAAGATGCAACTCTCCCGTTTCCCTACCGAGGGACCGAATGTACTTCAAGGTCCTGGTGAAGGTGCCGGAGTCGTCGATTTGGGAGATGGCTGGGCCGTGGTTTTCAAAGTCGAAAGTCATAATCATCCCTCGGCAATCGAACCCTATCAGGGTGCGGCTACGGGAGTTGGTGGAATCCTGAGGGACATTTATTCCATGGGAGCAAGGCCGGTTGCTTTTCTCAATTCATTGCGTTTCGGACCCTTGTCCGACAAAAAGGATCCAGGCTCTCCGAACAGCAAACGCAACCAATACCTTTTTGGTGGAGTGGTGGCAGGAATCGCGGGATACGGCAACTGTATCGGAGTACCAACTGTTGCGGGAGAAGTCGGCTTCGATGCATGTTACTCCGGGAATCCCCTGGTGAACGCAATGTGTGTGGGAGTGATCCGACATGAGGACTTGCAACATGGCCGAGCCGAGGGCATCGGCAATCCTGTGATTTACGTGGGTGCTGCTACTGGAAGAGATGGAATCCATGGCGCTACGTTCGCATCCGAAGAATTGAATGAAGAATCCGAAGCAAAACGTCCTTCAGTTCAGGTTGGGGATCCGTTTATGGGGAAATTGGTGCTCGAAGCCTGCCTCGAACTTTTCCGGTCTGGAGCAGTGATCAGTGTCCAGGATATGGGAGCAGCAGGACTCACCTGTTCAAGTACGGAGATGGCGGAAAAGGGTGGCAACGGAATGGAACTCGATCTGGACCTTGTGCCCCAAAGAGCCCTGGAAATGTCTCCTTACGAAATCATGCTTTCCGAATCCCAGGAGAGGATGCTGTTGGTTGCCAAAGCAGGAAGAGAAGAGGAGGTTTTTGAAATTTGCAGAAAATGGGAAGTCCCAGCATGCACCATTGGGAGGGTGATCCCGGAAACGGTCTTGCGTCTCAAACACAGGGGGGCATTGGCGGCCGAATTGCCTTTGGATCGACTGCTGGGATCCTGCCCGCTATATCAGCGCGATGCGGTTCCTTCTGAAAAGCAGCTTTCGAGGCAGAAGAAAAATGCAGTGAACTGGGATGTTCCAGATGATATTGGAACACTCCTTAAAGAGATGATCGTCCAGCCCGAGTTGGCATCAAAACGATGGGTTTACGAACAATACGACTCGATGGTAAGGACCTGCACTTCCGTAGGACCTGGATCGGATGCAGCCGTGATCCGAATCGAAGGAACGAACAAAGCACTGGCAATGAGCATTGACGGTAATTCACGGTATGTTGAACTCGATCCGCAGACCGGAGGGCGTATCGCGGTTGCGGAAGCTGCAAGGAATGTGACCTGTTCCGGAGGACGGCCCTTGGCCCTGACGAATGGTTTGAATTTCGGAAATCCAGAAAAACCAGAAATCTTCTGGCAACTTCGGGAAGCGGTGACAGGAATTTGTGAAGCATGCCAAAGCCTCGAATTGCCTGTAACTGGAGGGAATGTCAGCCTCTACAACGAAACCGATGGTGAAGCAGTCTACCCGACTCCTCTGATTGGGGTCGTCGGGCTGGTGGAACACCCGGAGCATGAAACAACCCAACACTGGAAACAGGCTGGAGATGTGATATTGCTTTTGGGTGAAACCGAAGAAGAACTTGGAGCTTCCGCCTTGCAGCAATTCATGACAGGAAGCATCTTCGGGATGCCTCCAGCCCTCGATCTGGAAAAGGAAAAAAATCTCCAGGAAGCAGTTCTTGAAGCAATCCGGCAAAACTTGATTGCCTCGGCACATGACCTTTCCCAGGGTGGGCTTGTCATGGCCCTGTTGACAAGTTGCAAAGGAGAGCTGGGGGTTCATGTCGACTGGGAGTCAGGAATCCGGGACGATCTTGCCCTTTTCAGCGAAAGCCAGTCACGGATATTAATTTCAACAGTTCCTCAAAATCTTTTGATGCTGGAAAAACTGATGCAAAGCAGGAATATCCCGTTTGAGCGTGTTGGAGTGGTCATGCCTGGGCGTTTTGACATCGCCCTTAACGGAAAATTCCTGATACAGGAAGAACTTCCTGAGTTGCAGCAACTTTGGGAAAACGCACTGGAAAACATCATGAACTCTGAACATCAAGGGTTTTCCGGAGAGAAACAGGCAGCCTGATTCATGTGCGGCATCTTCGGAATTTTTGGTCATCCCAAAGCCTCAGAACTGACCTTTCTTGGGCTCCACGCTTTACAGCATCGTGGCCAGGAAAGCGCTGGCATCAGTGTTTCCGACGGAGAGACCATCCATACCCGACGCGGACAGGGGTTGGTCAGTGAAGTCTTTTCCCGTGATGAATACCTGGAATTCGAAGGGAATCAGGCCATCGGACATGTCCGTTACACAACAGCCGGAGACAGTGGACTTCTAAACGCCCAGCCTTTGGTGTTCCGTTATACCGGCGGCCAGGTTGCGGTCGCGCACAATGGGAACCTGGTTAACGCCAAACGGCTCCGTGATCAGTTGGAACGCCAGGGTTCGATTTTTCAGACCAACAGCGATACCGAAGTGGTTTCCCACCTGATCGCACGAGCCGGGCCTCCAATCGATCATGCTTTTCAGGATGCCCTGAGAGTAATCGATGGAGCTTATGCACTTTTATTGATGACGGAAAAGCAGATGATTGCCGCCCAGGACCCAAGAGGTTTCCGCCCGCTTTCCCTGGGACAGTTCGAAAATGCATGGGTCGTCAGTTCTGAAACATGCGCGCTCAACACCATAGGGGCGGATTTTGTTCGTGAGATCAAACCCGGGGAACTGCTCGTTTTTGATGAAAAGGGTTTGCAGATGCGTTCCTTTACGGGGGTGCAAACCAGGAAAATCTGCTCCTTTGAGTACATCTATTTTGCCCGCCCTGACAGTGAAGTCGACGGAATCAGCGTTCATTCGGTTCGAAAAGAACTGGGACGTGAGTTATGCCGGGAGGCCCCTGCTGAAGCGGATCTGGTCATTGGTGTTCCGGATTCAGGTTTGGCTGCGGCGGTTGGCTATGCCGAGCAATGCGGACTTCCCTATGAGTTGGGGATGATGAAAAACAGATACGTCGGCAGAACCTTCATCCAGCCCAACCAGGAACTTCGCCGCCGTGGGGTGAAGATGAAACTGAGCGTGGTGCGGAAAGCCGTGGAAGGCAAACGTGTGGTGTTGGTGGATGATTCCATCGTTCGCGGTATCACCAGCGGGCGAATCGTTTCGATGCTTAAGGACAATGGCGCGACTGAGGTGCATATGCGCGTCACTTCGCCTCCGATTACGCATCCCTGCCTCTATGGAATCGACACGGCCAGGCGCATGGAATTGATTGCGGCAGAAATGTCTGTTGATGAAATCCGTGATGAAATTGGTGCGGATTCCCTCCATTTTCTCTCTGAAAAAGGGATGATTCAGGCGACCGGTAGGGAAGATCTTTCAGAAGATCAGGGACATTGCCTGTCCTGTTTCAACGGGAAATATCCAACACCCACAACTTGAGTAACACCTCATCCTTGAGCAAAGGAAGCCTCATGAAAAGCACTGCCTACGAGCAGGCAGGAGTCAGCCTGGATGCTGCTGATGAGGTGGTGGACAAGGTGAAACCCTTGGCTCAAAGGACTTTCAGACCCGGAGTGATTGGAGGACTCGGGGGCTTTGGAGGGTTGTTTCACCTCGATCCAAACAAATGGAAAAACCCGGTTCTCGTTTCAGGAACCGATGGGGTCGGAACCAAACTCAAACTGGCTTTTGAACTGGAAAAGCATGACACCATCGGAATCGATCTGGTGGCAATGTGTGTTAACGACATTCTGGTTCAGGGTGCGGAACCGCTTTATTTTCTGGATTATCTAGCATGCGGAAAGCTTCATCCGGATAAAGTAGCTACCATCGTTAGCGGAATCAGTGAAGGCTGCAGGCAGTCCAATTGTGCTTTGATCGGGGGCGAGACGGCAGAAATGCCTGGAATGTATTCAGGCGAGAACTACGATCTTGCCGGATTTGCAGTGGGAGTGGTGGAAAAGGAAAAGCTGATCATCGGAGAAAAAATCCTGCCGGGCGACCAACTGATCGGACTTCCTTCCAGCGGTATCCACAGCAATGGGTTCTCCCTGGTTCGAAAAATTCTGGAAGATAACTCCCTGCATATGAATCAGAGTATGGACGCCCATGTTTCTTCTGGTCAAAAAACCCTTGGAGAGGTTTTGCTGGAACCCACCAGGATCTACGTCAGACCATTATTAAAACTGATGCAAACCATTCCGATAAAGGGGATGGTTCATGTAACCGGAGGGGGACTGCCAGGAAACCTTCCTCGGATGTTGCCTGAGGGTGCCGCGATAGAATTGGATTCCGGAAGTTGGGAAAACCTTCCTGTTTTTGATTGGCTTCAAGAAAAAGGGAATCTCAGTCAAGAGGAGATGCTTCCGGTTTTCAACATGGGCATCGGTTTTGTGATTTGCCTTTCCCCAGAACACCTTGATCAAGTTTTTTCAATTTTACATCAAGAAGGTGAACAACCGGTGACCATCGGAAAAGTGATTTCCGGAAACCGTAATGTGATCATCCATTAAAATGCGCCTGGCTGTTTTTGCATCCGGACGGGGTTCCAATATGCTTGCCATCGCAAATGCAATCGAAGAAGGCAGGCTTCCGGGGGTCAGTATTGATTTAGTTGTTTGCGACAAACCTTCAGCACCGGTTCTCAAAAAAGCTCAAGAGCTGAAATTGAAAACCTTTGTTTTTGAGGCGAAGAAGTTTCGCAAAAAATCGGACTATGAATCTGAAATCCTGAAACAGCTTGAACAATCCCGAATCCAAATGGTGGTCCTGGCAGGATTCATGCGCATTATAGGACCGACCCTGTTAAAGGTTTGGGAAGGCCGGATGATCAACCTTCATCCTTCACTGCTTCCTGAATTTCCAGGAAAGGATGGAATAGGTGACGCCTTTCGCGCGGGAGTCCGAGAAACCGGGGTGACGGTGCATTTTGTCGATGCAGGGGTAGATACAGGTCCCATCATCGCCCAGGAAAGTCTCATGATTGATCCTGCAGAAACCCTGGACTCCCTGGAAGAGAAAATTCATTTGCTGGAACATAAAATCCTGCCCCAAACGATTTTAAGAATCTGTCAAGATGGCCTCCCTGCGGCCTGGGAAAATGCCCGAACACTGAATAGATGAATTGAAGATGAAGATCCTGGTTATCGGAGGTGGAGGAAGAGAACACGCGCTGATCTGGAAACTGAACCAGAGTGCTCATGTAGAGAAAATCTTTTGTGCACCGGGGAATCCCGGGATTTCCGAAATGGCCGAATGTGTTCCCATCGCCGTCAATCAGGTTGATCAGCTGGCTGAGTATGCTGAATCCCAAAAAATTGATCTGACCGTGGTCGGACCGGAGGAACCTCTGGTAATGGGTGCGGTTGATGAATTCAAAAAACGCGGGTTGATAATTTATGGCCCTGATCGTCAGTCTGCAAAACTCGAAGGAAGTAAAGCCTATGCCAAATCAGTGATGAAGCGTTTCGGCATTCCTACCGCCAGTTACGAGGAGTTCACGGATTTTGAAGATGCCCTTGGTTATCTCCGGGTCCAAGGTGCCCCGATTGTGATCAAGGCCGATGGATTGGCTGCCGGTAAGGGAGTCACGGTGGCAGAAACCCAGCAAGAGGCCGAAGCCGCTTTGGATGATGCCCTAAGGCAGGGAATTTTTGGAGAGGCTGGACAGAAGGTGGTGATCGAAGAATTTCTTGAAGGTGAAGAAATGACCGTACTTGCCTTTGTCGATGGGGAAACAGTCCTTCCTCTTGTTCCCTCCCAGGATCACAAACCGATCTTCGATGGAGATCGTGGACCGAATACCGGAGGGATGGGAGCCTATTCCCCCGTACCCCACCTTGAACAATGGCTTAAGGAGATTCAACGTCTCATCCTGAAACCCCTGGCAAAGGGTCTGGCTGAGTCTGGACAGCCTTATCGTGGATTGCTTTATACAGGTCTGATGCTGAATGAATCAGGTCCTAAGGTGGTGGAATTCAATGTCCGTTTCGGAGATCCTGAAGCCCAGGTCGTACTTCCCTTGCTGGAAAATGACCTTGTTGAAATCCTGTCGGCATCCTGTGAGGGAAGATTGCATGAGGTCGAACTTGAATGGAAGAAGGAAGCCTCAGTCTGTGTGATTGCAGCAGCACCGGGCTACCCCGGCCCTCCCACGAAAGGGTTTGCCATTGAACTGCCGGAATTTTTGGAAGATGGAACACAGATCTTTCATGCGGGAACGCGCATTCAGGAAAACACCTTGGTGACATCGGGGGGAAGGGTTATTGGCGTCACGGCCCAGGCGACTGATATTGAACAGGCTCGGAATCGTGTTTACCAACTGATGGAAAACATCAAGTTCAGGGGAATGCAGTTTCGTTCCGATATTGGGGCCAAAGCGCTTTGAAATTCAATCCATTCCTTGCTGACTCTTTTCACCGTGTAATTCGTTAAACACATTTGTTCAGGAGTTGATCCCGATTTCCTGCTCAACTGCTCTTTCCAGAAGATATTCCCGACCCTCAAGCATGTCATCCAGGCTCCCGAATCCCTTCATGTAATGCCCCGTGAATCCACTGGATTCAATAAGCCGGAACATTTCTCCAAAATCGACATTACCCGTTCCGGGTTTCATATGGATTTCGTATTCACCGTTATTGTCGGCCACCCTCACTTCTTCGCAGAGACGCATATCCATTCCCTCGACAAACCCTTTGATTCCGATCGGATCAAAATGGGCATGGTTGATGGTGAAAGACCACCTTAAATTTGGTGACTGGATCTGCTCAAAATACTCTTGGGTATCTTCCAGATTATCGGGCATATAATGAACCTCGGCCAATTCAGGTTCGCCATTCAGGTTTTCAAGCAGAAGCAGGGCATTTTGTTTTTCGGCGTACTCGATAGCTCTTTTGATGCGGTCGATGCTGGCCTGTTTACGGATTTTCTGACAACCGGTGAAATGATAACCCCCATGAACCACGATCCATTCCGCACCGAGTTTCACCGAAAGGTCGATGTAATTTCGCAGGTAGGCATCGGCAGCTTCCCGGAGATGTGGAGAAATTTCCGCAATGTTCACTCCGGATAGGGTGTGTAACCCAAGATGCAGACCGTGTTGTTCAAAACCTTCCCGGATTTTGCTGCAACGTGATTCATCAAAACTTTCCAGGGCGTTCGGTGCAATATCGGTTTGGATGTCAAAATAGTAAACTTCATTTTGAGCTGCCCATTCAACCGCTTCTTCCGCAGAAACCCTTCTTCCCACATCGACTCCGATTCGTTGACGCAAAGTCTCTTTCATGTTTTGATCTATAGAAAATAAATTGGTTAAATTAAAACCTTAAAGAAGGTATTCCAATACCTTAAAAAAGTAGCAAATCGAGGCAGCCAGAGTCTAGTAGCCCAGCAAAGTCTCGGAGTCCGAGATCATCGAAACTCAGGCATTTTTGAGCTAGAAAGGTCGGCTTTGGTCTGGTGTTCACAATCTTGATAGATCATTGATGCCATAAAGCATTCTGCTGCTGGCGCAATTGATAAAGCCTCGAAGCCTCATCCGTATCTATCATACTCCATGTCAACACTGTCCCGCGCTTCACATCAGCAAGCAATTCTCGGTCTGTTGCCATATAGTAGGGCACCGGAGAGTTTGCCTGATCGCGGTTAGCTTTTATCAGCTCTGGCTCTAGTCCGGCAACCGCATGATGGTTGGGGTCGGTTATTTGAAGAGTTTCACCTTGTTTAAAATCGCGTGCAGTCCGTGCAACCAAATCTACCATTGGTTCTGGAGCCAAGGCTCCGGTAGGCAGATTCAGCAACGCGGCACTTAAAATTGACATAGGCGCCTCAACACCTAGGGTGTGCTGACCGATGAAAAGCATGGCCGCTTTTGTGTTACGCGCAACGACATGCCCTTTTCCACGAAGCAGTTCCCACGTCTTGGAATTTTCACAGCGCACGATCACGAAAACACCACCGGCGAAACTCATTTCGTCAGACCGTCTAAGGCAGTTAAACACATCAATGACCTTCGTTTTGGCTAACAACCCACCTTCACTCTGAACCTGAAAAGCATCCGCCAATTCAACCGGCCTTAGCAACGGCGGATGAAGTGCGGCTCTGTCAGGGAAAAGGCCGGTACCGTTGGCCACCACGCCAAGCTCACAAAAATCAGAAACGGTGCGCGTTGGGTATTTTGCATTGGAAACAACGGCATTTCTTTTTTCAATAAGACTTTGCCAATCGCCGTCATCACACTGCCAAAGGTTGAGCATTCCTGAATGCTGGTGGCTGTGTTCCCGCCAACAGAGCGTGTCGTCTTCTTCGAGGACAAAGTCATATTCACTTGATTTTCCAGCTGCCAGCACCTCCAGACCGAGAGTTTCCGCCCAACTGTTCAAACCAATCAGCAGGCTCGGCTGGTCCCCTTCGACCTCCGTGTAGACAACACCTTTTTGGTTTGCCAAATGGTTCAGAATGGGGCCCACAACGATCCCTGCCTCCTTCGACGCCATGATCACATGACAGCCATTGCCGATTGCCCATTCGGCAACTGCGGCAGAGGCCCCCGGCTGACCTGTAGCTTCGACCACCACATCGAAAGCAGGCAGCCCATCAGCTGTGATATCTGTTACCATCATCGGCGGCGGCTTGATGCCGCTATTCCTGATCGCATCTTGCATGCGCTTTTCGTCTTTATCGCAGATGACGCTGATATCGATCTTATCGATATTCCGTGATTGGTCCAGAAGCGTGGAGCCGAAATCACCCACACCAACCAAAGCCACACGGATCTGTGGCGCACCATCATTCTTGAAAAGACCGTGATAATTCATCGAGACCGATTCTGTTTCTGCATTCCCATGAGTCTTACTATCGACTCATAGAAGTATGGTCGAGTATTCATTGGGTTAAACCAGGGCGTTCGGTGCGATATCCGTTTGGATGTCAAAACAATAAACTTCATTCTGAGCTTCTCATTCAACCGCTTCTTCCCAGAAATCCTTCTTCCGACATCGACTCCGATTCGTTGACGCAAAGTCTCTTTCATGTTTATATCTCTAGGAAATAAATCGGTTTAAATTGAATCATATAGTTTGAGGTGAACTTCCAAC
>OZSS01000158.1_pt1 | contig 30424 bp, 33 predicted proteins | sample 1779911 | NCBI WGS metagenome assembly OZSS01 (sample SAMEA2603589, study PRJEB24840) | metagenome | biome: Water; feature: Photic zone; material: Seawater sample | place: Mediterranean Sea | collected 2013-11-12 | depth 10 m
ATATTCTTAAAACTATAATTTTTCTCACCTAAATCAACACCAACTATTTCTTCAAATGCTACGTTTTTAAATGCTTTAATTAATAAATTTTGTAAAAGAAAAATTAAAAAAAGATTACTCAAATTTTTTTAAAGAATTAAAGAATTATCTACACGATCAGAAAAAATATGCATCTACAATAGTTGAAAAACTAGATGAACTTGGATTACTTAACAATAGTATAAGCAATACTCAGAACGATGATATTAATCAAAACGATGAAAATCAAGATAATGAAAATGAAAATAATGATGATCAAAAAAATGATGAACAAACTGATTCAAATATTGAAATGCAAACAAGTGAAACAACAGTCGAGCAGTCAGTTTCATTAGAAGAAAATGATGATATGGGAGAAGAAAGTGGGGATACTGAACTAGATTATTTACCAGATAGAAAAATTTTAGAGAATTTAGAAAGTTATAAAGTTTATGATTATAATTTTGATGAAATTATTAATGCTGAAGAACTTTGTGATATCAAAGAATTAGAGAAACTTAGAAGAAATCTTGATCAACAAGTATTTTCTTTTCAACCATTAATTGTTAAAATTGCCAATAGACTACAAAGAAAACTTTTAGCTCAGCAAAATCGTCATTGGGATTTTAATATGGAAGAGGGTTTTCTTGATACATCAAGATTAGCTAAAATTATTGCTAATCCAAATAATAAATTAAGCTACAAAATAGAAAAAGAAGTTGAATTTAAAGATACTATTGTGAGTCTTCTAATTGATAATTCTGGTTCAATGAGAGGCAGACCAATTACGGTTGCAGCCCTTTGTTCAGATATTTTAGCAAAAACATTGGAAAGATGCTTAATTAAATCTGAAATATTAGGGTTTACAACCAAAGCTTGGAAGGGAGGTAACTCTAGAGAAAAATGGATCAAAAATGGAAAGCCTTCTAATCCAGGTAGATTAAATGATCTAAGACATATTATCTATAAATCTGCAGACTCACCATGGAGGAGATCAAAGAAAAATTTGGGCTTATTATTGAAAGAGGGAATTTTGAAGGAAAATGTCGATGGAGAAGCTTTATCATGGGCTTATAATAGATTATCTTTTCGAAAGGAAAAAAGAAAAATTCTTATTGTTATAAGTGATGGTGCGCCTGTTGATGACTCAACACTTTCTGTAAATCCAGGTAATTATTTAGAAAAAAATTTGAGAGATATAATTGGTGAAATTGAAAAAAAAGATGAAATTGAATTAATTGCTATAGGAATTGGGCATGATGTTTCAAGATACTATAGTAAGGCTGTAACAATAATGGATGTCGATCAGTTAGGCGAAGTATTATTAAATCAATTATCTACTACTTTTCATTTAGAAAATTAAGAATTTAACCATTTCTTTTTTGCATTATCAAAATCATTGTTATCAATTGATCTTCTAATTTCTTTCATAAGATTATTCATAAAATATATATTATGATTAGTAAGCAGTTGTAATCCTAGTAATTCTTGTGCAGAAAAAAGATGGTATAAATATGCCAGTGTAAAGTTCTTACAAGTATAACAATTACATTCATTATCTATTGGGTTTAAATTATTTTTATATTTAACATTTTTTAGATTAATTTTTCCTTGTTTACCTTTTACTAAAGCTGATCCATGTCTAGCAATTCTAGTTGGGCTTACACAATCAAATGTATCGATTCCATCTGCAACAAAATCCCATATATCCCTTGGATCGCCAATACCTAGCAAATGTACTGGACGAGAATTATCTAATTTAGAAGAAGTAAAATGAACTATATCTTTCATTTCATCTTTATTTGATCCTAAACTACCACCAATAGCAATTCCAAAAGTATTGATTTTTTCTGTGTTAAATTCAATACTTTCTTCTCTTAAATCTTTGTAAATCCCACCTTGAATGATCCCATACATTTCTTGTCTACCTGCTGAGCCATTTTTAGGACTATAATTAAGTTTAGAGTTAAACGCATTGATTGATCTTAAAGACCATCTATGACTTCTTAACATAGAATCAGATGTGTACGTTTTATCTACATTATAAGGAGTGCATTCATCAAAAACTAAGATGAAGTCTGCGCCAAGATTTCTTTGAACCTCTATTGATTTTTCAGGAGATAACATATGAGTAGAACCATCTATATAAGACTTAAATAATGCACCCTCTTCATTCAAATTTATTAAAGTTTTTTTATTTTTTGAATTTGTTTTTCGCCCTTTTATTTCATCAGCAACTGAGCCATGTCCAAGAGAAAAAATTTGAAATCCACCACTATCTGTTAACATAGGTCCATTCCAACCCGTAAATTTATGAAGACCTCCATGTTGAGCTATTAGTTCACTACCTGGCTGAAGCATTAAATGGTATGTATTGGATAGTATAATTTGTGTATTATTTTTTTTTGCTTCAAGAGTAGTAAAAGATTTTAGTGCAGCTTTTGTTGCACAAAAAATAAATGCTGGAGTTTCAATATCACCGTGTGGTGTAGAAATTTTTCCTGTTCTTGCTTTATTATTTTTATTTGTTTTTTTAACTTTCCAAGAAAAGTTAGTCATTAGTTTTTGGGACAAAAAACTTAGCTATATAAATAAAAGGAGTGTCAAGTAGGGCTATAAATATTCTAAGAAGATAAGTGCCTAAAATATAAATCATTATGACATTATACACACTTACTGGTTCAGGATTTAATAAGATCCACGCAAATATACTAAAGACAGTATTATCAACCAAAGAGGAGGTAATTGTAGATAAATTGTTTCTTAACCAGAGAGACTTACCTGATAAAGCTTGTTTCAAATAGTTAAAGAACCAAACATCAAAATATTGGCTTATTAAATATGCTATCATGCTAGCGATGAAAAATCTTGTCATTGGAGTAAATACATTTGATAAACTCTCTTGTACCCAATCTGCATCTGATGGTTGAAAGCCAATAGTAATTACCATTAGCAAAGTCATAAATAAAAATGCGCTGAAACCAATTAAAATATTCATTCTAGCTTTTTCCTTGCCATAATATTCAGATAAAATATCAGTACATAAAAATGTGGAAGCAAAAAGTATGGTTCCTAAAGCTACCGGTTCGGGTGAATAAAAAAAATCTACTGTTTTTAAAACTTGAATATTTCCTGCAATTACAGCTAGTGCAGAATAGATAAAAATTCCTATATATCCAAATATCCTTAAAAAAATAAGAATAGAAAAAAAACAAAAAAGTAGCATTATGAACCACATTAGTTCAGTGCTAAGAGAATTAAGTATTGTTGTTAATTCAAAGAAAAATCCCATTACAAAAATTTAATTAGATTTTGATAGAATAGTTTTTTTTAAATTTTTAGCTTTTAAAGGTAATTTAGAATTAGGTGTATTAATTAAAAATTCATCTAAACCACCCTTTTTTTCAACTGTTCGAATTGTGCTAACGGCAACTTTCAATTGGAATTTTTGACCTAAAACTTCACTAACAAAAGTTATATTTTGAAGATTTGGTTTAAAACGTCTTTTCGTTCTGTTTTTAGCATGACTGACATTATTACCTGTCATGGGGCCTTTTCCAGTCAATTCACAGCGACGTGACATATCGAATTCCTTGTTTTTTTAGAATTGATCAACCAATTAAGTAGCTCAATTTTGGAAAATACAGATTCTATTAACTACAAATTTGAAGTGCTTCTAAGTTTAAAGTTAGAGATCGTCAAGCACTGGAACTTAATATTATAACAAAATAGACAACCCCGTTCCGAATCTTGATAATTATCTGGGTTTCGCTGTATATTTTTTCAAAATCTTCTGAGCCGCCGCTGAAGAATAGATTTCGCCATTATCAACCATATTCATCAATGCTGACATTTCTTCTTTAACTTTTTCATCATCAAGCATTGATAAGAGACCCTGGCGAATTTCTTCCTTAAACCAAAAACGTGATTGGGCAGTTCGATTATTGTCAAACCATCCCTCAGCCTTCCTCCAGTCTAGCAGCTGTTCAATTTTATCCCATACATCGGCCAGTCCATCTTCCTCCAAAGCCGATATAGTCATCGCAAGGGGAAACCCCTTTGGATCATGCACTCTTTTGCGCAATAGCATTAAAGAACTGGAATAATCAGAACAAGTTCGCGAAGCAGCGGCTTTAAGGTCACCATCCGCTTTATTTACAAGAATTAAATCTGCTATTTCCATGATGCCTCGTTTAACACCTTGCAGCTCGTCACCACCAGCCGGCGCAATAAGGAGTAAGAAAATATCAGATATCTCTGAAACTATTGTTTCAGATTGCCCGACCCCAACAGTTTCAATGAAGATGATATCAAAACCTGCTGCTTCACAAATTGCAACAGCCTCCCGAGAACGTCTAGCTACACCTCCCAAATGGGTCTGACTTGGAGATGGTCTGATATAAGCGTTTGGTTCCCGCGCCAACCTTTCCATTCTGGTTTTATCACCCAGGATAGAACCTCCTGACCTAATTGAACTGGGATCAACTGCCAGTACGGCTACCCTTAAACCCATTCCTGTAAGATAGGTCCCGAAGCTTTCAATAAAAGTCGATTTACCTACCCCAGGAGTTCCAGATAGTCCTACACGAATGGCTTTTCTATCAGATGACCTAAGATGATCCATCAATTCCATAGCTTGGATCCGATGATCATCTCTCGAGCTTTCAATTAATGTAATAGCCTGAGATAATGCTCGACGATCCGCATTCATCACACTTTTAGCTAATTCGGCAATATTTTCCATACCGTCCATCACACAAAAGATTTATAGTGCCACCTGTTGACCTTTACAGCAAATTTTTGCCTAGATGAAGCTACAACTAGAACAAGTTATAAAATATCTTTGATGGAACAAGAGTATTGAGAATTATCTTAACAATTTGCTTTCTCGTGGTGTTCCTCTCACCAGGATACTCATATAGCAAGGCACAGCAGAATATTTTTGATGTATATATACTTGGCCTAAAACTGGGCAGACTTAATTACGCTGTTGAATTAAAAGATAATTTATATAGTGCGGCAGGTAATTTGCGTTCAACAGGCATTTTTTCTGTAGTTTCTAAATATAAATTTGAAGCATCATCACAAGGCAAGGTCGAAAATGGGTTTTTCAAACCAAAATACTATTCCGAGAAATCAGACACTGGCAGACGAAAAGAAGAAAAGACATTGCTATATTCCCGATCTAGTATTGAGCTGAAGACAAAAAAAACTCCAAAACCCTACTGGCAAGACCCTAATGAACAATTGGATACGCTCGACCCGATGAGCGCGATAATTTTTATTCTTAGAGATCAAAAAAAGGCAAATATATGTGCACAAGATTTCGCGATGTTTGATGGTATAAGGCGCGTTAAAATAAAATTTACACACGGTGAAGAGACATCTGATGGTCACTTAAATTGCCATGGTATTTATACGCGAATGGGAGGTTATTCAGCCAAAGAATTGAAAGATGGGAGAAATTTTCCCTTTAATGTGAAATACGAGTATCAAAACGAATTTTACAAGGTCATCTCTTTTCAAATTGAAACAAACCGTGGGCACGCCAAATTTGTGCGCAGATAAATCGTGAAATATCTACTCCCGATACATGATGTTATAAAACAATTGCAGGAAGCTATTTCGGTAGAGAACCGCGCTGTTATTGTGGCTCCTCCTGGAGCAGGGAAAACAACCATTGTTCCTTTGAGTTTGCTTGAAAGCCCAAATGTAAATGGGCAAATAATAATTTTAGAACCTAGAAGACTTGCGGCGCGTGCGGCTGCAAGTCAAATGGCGTCGTTACTTAATGAAAAGGTCGGAGAAACTGTTGGCTTTCAGATTAAAGGACTCAACAAAGTAAGTAAGCAAACCCGCATCGTGGTTGTAACTGAAGGCATTTTAATAAGAATGATTCAATCAGATCAAAGTTTGCCCAAAGTTGGTTGTATTATTTTTGATGAATTCCACGAAAGATCTATTAATGCTGACTTGGGCCTCGCGCTGAGCCTACAAGTCGCGGAAGTTTTGAGGAATGACTTAAAGATATTAGTTATGTCTGCGACGTTAGATGTCGCACCCGTTTCTAAAATATTAGACACAAATGCTCCAATTATATCTGATGGGCGAGCTTATAAGGTAAAATGTAATTACTTGTCTCGCCCGAAATCAAAAGATGACAATTTGTGGGAAAATTTCTCCGAACTTGTTTACAATGCCTTTAAAATGACAGACGGAGGTATCCTTGCATTTCTGCCTGGGGAAGCTGAAATAAGAACAATAGAAAAGCTATTAAAGAAAAAGTTGCCTCAAACGGCGTTAATAATGCCACTGTACGGATCGCTGCCTTTTGAACAACAGACCAAAATTTTAGAGCCATTAGAAAACAAAATTTTACGTAAAGTAGTTCTATCAACCTCTATTGCGGAAACTTCACTGACAATTCCGGGAATTAGGGTAGTGGTTGATAGTGGTTACACGAGACGCGCACTATATGATCCCTCCAGTGGAATGTCGCGGCTAATTACACAAAAAATTTCTAAGGCAGAAGCAAAGCAGCGAATGGGAAGAGCAGGACGTATCACCGAAGGTTGGTGTTATCGTTACTGGTCGGCGAATGAGGAAGGTGCAATGCCAGAATTTCCTCCCAGCGAAATTGAAATTTCTGACCTCAGTAATTTTGCTTTAGAACTTTCCCTATGGGGTTCAGAACTAAAAAGTATGAAGTTTTTGACAGAGCCAGAGCCAGCTCGGCTAGAAAAAGCATATGAACTTTTATATCAGCTTGGCGCAACTACAATTGAAAATAAAATAACACCTCATGGTCAAGAAATCTCAAAATTTCCATGCCATGTACGCTTAGCACATATGCTTAATAAGGCAGGGAAAAAATCTGCCATAATCGCAGCCTTACTGCAAAATAAAGATATTTTGTTTAATGAAGGTAGTAGTGATTTCCAATTGCGCATAGATCACTTTCAAGATGAACTTAAACGTCGAAAAATAAAGATTGGTTTATTTTCCAGAATAGAAGCAGATCGAAAGATTCTTGAAAAGCTAGTGAACCATGAAACTTCTTTATCCACAGCTCAAAGCCTGGCCCTGGCATTCCCTGACCGCATAGGAAAGAAAAGAGATGGTTCCACTTCAAAGTATCTCTTGTCTAGTGGAAAGGGGGCTCATCTTCAGCAAGGTGATCCACTAAGCAAGCAAAATTACATTGTAGCTGTGGATATAGACGGTGATCGCAAAGACACGAAAATAAGATTAGGCGTAGGAATTTCAGAAAACGAAATACGTGAACTCTTTGAAGATAAGATTATATGGCAAAATACTTGTTACTGGTCGACACGAGAAAAGCGTTTAAAAACATCTAAAACTGAAATGCTTGGGAAAATACCCCTCAAATCTGAGAACTGGGTCAATCCACCATTTGAGGAAATAGCCTCAACAATTATTAATGCAATTGTAGATATAGGCTTTCATTTCAGCGCAGCGGAAGATCAATTCATTGCCAGAGTCAAACTTGGCGGTGAAGGTTTTCCCAACATGGAGAAACATCATTTAAAGGAAACTGCAAATGAATGGCTAAAGCCATTCATAAAAAACATAAAGACTGCCGACGATTGGAAAAAATTTGACTGCCTACCAGCCCTGCAAAATTTACTTAGTTGGCAGCAGCTAACTAAACTAGATGAAGTTGTCCCAAAATACTTTGTCAGCCCATTAGGTCGAAAATTACCCATTGATTATACTGGAGAGCATCCCTCCATAGAATTACGCCTTCAAGAACTTTTCGGACAAAAATCACATCCGCTGGTCAAAAACAAACCACTACTTGTAACACTTTTGTCACCAGCTGGACGGCCACTTCAAAAAACAATGGATTTACCAAATTTTTGGAAAACAAGCTATTTAGATATACGGAAGGAAATGCGGGGACGTTACCCAAAACATTCTTGGCCAGAAAGACCTGAATACGAAAAACCAACTACTAAGGTTAAGCCTAAGCAATAAAAGTTTAGATAAACGGCTCGATGGGATATCTTACAGAGCTTAAGTACAAGCCATACGGGGGACTCACCGGACCACACGCAGTTCTATTCTTTGCAGATAATGCTTGAAGAACATCCTCTGGCGACCAAGCTCCAGCTCCAACCCTTTCCAGCGTTCCAACAAAGCTCCTGACTTGATTATGTAAAAAGCTCCGAGCTCTTATTGTAAACCGAATTTCCGTTCCATTATTTATGGGTATTTCCGTTACTAATAATTCATCTAGAGTTTTAACTGGGCTAGTTGCTTGGCATATTGACGACCTAAAAGTTGTGAAGTCATGGTTACCCAACAAGTAATTTGCACCCCGTTGCATCGCCTTAACATCCAAATGATGTTTGACATGCCAAACCAGTCCATTTTCATGGGTTAGAGGAGCACGGCGGCAGACTATACGAAACTCATATTTCCGCTCCACCGCAGAAAATCGAGCATGCCAATCCTCATCAACTTTTGCGCAAGAAACAATTGATATTGGACTTGGTTTTAAATGAAAATTTAAAGCTTCCGATAGACGAAAAGGAGTCCAGTCTGTGACTAGATCACAATGTGCAACTTGCCCAACAGCATGCACCCCCGCGTCAGTTCTCCCAGCTGCTACAATTGTATGGTCCCCAGGTTCTAAAATAGATAAAGCCTGTTCAATATTCCCTTGTACCGAAGGAAGCTCGGTTTGCCTTTGCCAACCAACAAAAGGGCCACCGTGATATTCTACTTTCAAAGCATATCTTGGCATTAAATAATGATCACTTGCTTTCTAAATCAAACAATAACTGAAATCTATTAATTGAAATATTAATCAAGCTCAAGCTACAACAAGGTTAAGGTCTTCACCCTTTTTAATACAAATCCAGGCTAAAATAGAAAAAACATGAAGTTTAATTCTCTATTTTGATGGGGAGAACTTTACCTTGGATACCCTGCCAAGAAAATTCTTCCAACTCTATTCCTAAAATACGATTAGGATTTGTTGGTGGGGGAAATATAATTCCATTGATCATTCGAAAACCAAATCTTCTGTAATAGACTTCATCACCTACCATTAGAACTCGTTTCCAATTGAGTTCTCTCGCCCTTTTTAGGCTACTTTTAATTAAAGCCGCACCGATACCCTCACCCTGATAGGTAGGATGAACAGCAATTGGCCCAAGAAATAAAACCTTATTTTTTTCAATTTCTGATGGCCAATATCTTATTGCACCTGCTAAAAAACCTTCCTCGTTTTTAGCAACTAGGCATAGTTCATCAATCGGTGATTGACCCTCTCTAAGTCGATAGGAAGATAAAGCAAAGCGCCCAGGAGTGAAACAAAGGTCAAAAAGGGCTTCAACATCCCAGTAATCTTCCGTTTTTTCTTTATGAAGCTCAAACACCTGCAAACCATATAGGAATTATAAAATCTTTTTATATTTGCTCTTTATACTAATACAGCCAGTAACACATTCGAAAAGTCACAGTCATATTTTACAAAACCTTACCAAAATTCTGTGAGATCCCCGGATTCCCATGCTATTCCAGTAGTGGAAAACTTCTGCTGTTTCTGGACTGGCTCCTGCATATAATTGTTGTTAAAGTGTAAAAGTCATCGCAATCGAGATATAAGTGATTAATTCAAATAAATTTTAGAGAGTTAAATGAATACTTCCATATTGCCAACATACAACCGTGCGCCATTGGCTTTTGAGCGAGGTGAAGGTAGTTGGCTGTTCACAAAGAATGGTGATGGTTATCTCGATATGGGAGCTGGAATTGCTGTAAATGCCCTTGGTCACTCAAATTCTGAACTTGTAGAAGTATTAACATCTCAGGCTAACAAACTCTGGCATGTTTCAAATCTATATCAAATTCCCGAACAACAAAGACTAGCAGAGTTAATGGTGGATACAACCTTTGCAGATAACGTTTTCTTTACAAATTCCGGAACAGAAAGTTGCGAACTAGCCGTTAAAATGGTTCGAAAGTTCTGGCACGAAAAAGGACAAGGAGAGCGAGTGGAAATAATAACCTTTGACGGGTCTTTCCACGGCCGGTCGTCAGCAGGCATCGCTGCAGCCGGAAGTGAAAAACTAACGAAAGGGTTTGGTCCAATGCTCCCGGGCTTCGTTCATCTTCCTTGGTCCAATCATAATGCCATAGAAGCAGCAATTAATGAAAAAACTGCAGCGATTCTTATAGAACCCATACAGGGCGAAGGTGGGATCCGTCTCTTACCAGACCAGTGCTTAAAAGGTTTACGCGATTTGTGTGACAAACATGATATATTGTTGGTTGTCGATGAAGTCCAATGCGGTATTGGCCGAACCGGCAGACTATTTGCGCACGAATGGTCAGGAATAGAACCAGATATAGCTATGGTTGCCAAGGGCATCGGTGGCGGGTTCCCTCTTGGGGCTGTTCTAGCTAAAACACGTGCTGCCAGCGGAATGACTGCTGGGACACATGGCTCTACATACGGTGGGAACCCATTGGCCTGCTCGGTAGGGATTAAAGTACTCGAGATAGTAAATACGCCAGAGTTCCTTAACTCTGTGAAAGAAAAATCAGGACTTATAACTCAAGGACTTCTTGGATTAATTGATAAATATCCTGATATCTTTGAAGAAATTAGAGGTACTGGTTTAATGTTAGGGATTAAATGCAAATGCCCAAATTTAGATTTTGTACAAGAAGGTTATGAGAAAGCCATTTTAACAGTGCCAGCGAGTGATAATGTCGTTAGACTACTACCTGCACTTAATATAACCATCGAAGAAATTAATGAGGCGTTAAGTAGGTTGGAGCAGACCGCAAACTCATTAAGAATAGCTAAATAAAGAAATAAAATGGCAAATTTTTTAGATATAAAAACTATAGAAAGCAGTGACCTAAAAAAGATCATCCAAACTGCTTTGGATTTAAAAAAATCTAGATCAGGCTTGACAAAGGGTGCATTCGATAGCGATCGAGCACTTGACGGCCATATCGTAGCTTTGATTTTTGAAAAACCTTCAACTCGCACTCGAGTAAGCTTCGATGTGGGCGTGCGCCAAATGGGAGGTCAGACAATAGTTTTATCAGGTAATGATATGCAACTTGGCCATGGAGAAACTATTGCAGATACTGCGAGAGTTCTCAGTAGGTACGTCGACTTAATTATGCTTCGAACATATGAAGAGGCAACATTACATGAAATGGCACAGTTTGCCCAGGTACCGGTAATAAATGGCCTAACAAATTTTTCACACCCTTGCCAAATTATGGCAGATATCATGACTTACGAGGAACATAGAGGCTCAATCAAAGGTAAAAAAATAGTTTGGTCAGGTGATGGAAATAATGTTTTTAATAGTTTTGCCCAAGCCGCAGAAAAATTTGATTTTAATTTGACATTTACCGGTCCAGAAACTCTTAAACCAGATAGCAAAGTAATTGAGCGAGCTCAGCAAAATGGAACAAAAATCTCAATTGAACACAACCCTATCTTAGCTATAAAAGATGCAGATCTAGTTGTAACTGACACTTGGATTAGTATGCATGATCTTCAATCTGCAAGAGAACGGCGCCATAATCAACTAAGGCCATATCAAGTAAATAAAGAACTACTATCGCATGCTAAATCCAACGCACTATTCATGCATTGCTTACCTGCGCATAGAGACGAGGAAGCGACATCTGAAGTCATGGATGGGAAACATTCTGTTATTTTTGATGAAGCAGAAAATAGGCTACATATTCAAAAAGCAATTATGCGTTGGTGCTTAGAAAAATAAAGAGCGCGTTTCAGCCAACTGGAATTAATGTCCAGCGTCAAGAATTCCAGTTCTAACTGAATAATTTACTGCTAATGCATAATCAGGATCATCATCGCTATCAACCATAAGATGGCCTGCTTTTATTAACAGCGTATGACAATCTCTACTAAGATGCTTTAATCGCAGGAGCTTCCCCGCACTTTCATATTTCGTAGCAACAACTTCTATTGCTTGCAGCGCAGACTGGTCAACTACCCTACTTGCGTCAAAGTCCAAAATTACGATCTTCGGATCATTTTCCACGTCGAAGAGCTCAACGAAGCCGTCTGTGGATCCAAAGAATAAAGGCCCCTGGATTTTATATGTTTTACTATCACCATCTAAATCAACATGTGCATGAATTCTTCTTGCATTATTCCAAGCATAGGCCAGCGCAGAAACAATAACTCCAACCACGACTGCCACGGCAAGGTCATACCAAACTGTCACTACAGTCACTAAAATGGTCACAAAGGCGTCAGTTTTTGGAACCACGCGTAGAATTTTGAGTGAATTCCAAGCGAAAGTTCCAATTACAACCATAAACATCACACCAACCAATGCTGCTAAAGGAATTTGTTCGATGATTGAGCTTCCAACGAGAATAAAAAGCAAAAGAAAAACGGCGGCGGATATGCCTGCTATACGAGTACGTCCACCAGATTTTACATTTATCATCGATTGCCCGATCATTGCGCAGCCACCCATCCCACCAAAAAATCCTGTCACTACGTTTGCTGTACCCTGAGCAAGGCATTCTTGGCTCGCTCCGCCACGCTTATTAGTCATTTCACCCACAAGGTTCAGTGTAAGCAAACTCTCAATAAGACCAATTGCTGCTAGGACGACTGCATAAGGAAAAATTATTTCAAAAGTCTCCCAGCTAAGTTCAACCATCGGCACATGAAAAATGGGGAAACCTCCCTTGATTGACGCCATATCACCAACTCTTGGCACATCTAAACCGAAGAATATGACGATAAGAGCTACAATGCCTATCCCGGCAAGCGGTGCAGGTATGACCTTTGAGACCTTTGGTAAAAAATAAATTATAGCCATTGTTACGCCAACGAGCGCAAGCATGGTCGCCAAGGGCGTGCCCGTCAACCACTCACCACCAGACGTTCCATGACCTGACACTTCAACTGTTCCCGGAACTTTGAATTGACTTAGTTGAGCTAAAAAAATTACAATTGCTAAACCGTTTACAAAACCCAACATGACTGGATGCGGGACAAGTCGTATAAATCTACCCCACTGCATTATTCCAGCCACAAGTTGCAAAATCCCCATCAAAACAACAGTTGCAAAGAGATACTCAACTCCGTGCTCTGCTACTAATGCGACCATCACAACGGCTAAAGCGCCTGTAGCGCCTGAAATCATGCCTGGTCGCCCTCCGAAAACCGCTGTTATTAACCCTACGATAAATGCTGCATACAAACCAACGAGGGGATGAACCCCAGCAACAAAGGCAAAAGCTACGGCCTCAGGCACAAGGGCAAGGGCTACCGTAAGACCAGAAAGCAACTCAATTTTCAGTCTCATTACACTGAGCCCACCGGAACTCTTTGAACCCAATTCAGGCTTAAATAAATTGGCGAATGCTCCAAAAAGGGCTTGTCTCATAAATCGTTCCAGTCTGGGAAAATCATAACCGGCGACATAAACTATAGATCGCCAAAAAGAAACCCCAGTGTATTGTATTAATTTCGTTTAGAAACTTGATTATTTGGAATTTTATATTCATTCCTATCATAAATGGGCACTTGAGCTAACTAAGATTCAATTTGTGAAACAAACTTTTAATTAAAATAACTTTCAGTTTAAATTTAAGCTCACAAAATCACTAGGAAAGAGTTTATGGATAAAATAGGAATTAAAAAGTACATCCGAACAATTACAGATTTTCCACATGAAGGAATAATGTTTAGAGATGTTACCACTTTATTCTCCGATCCTAATGGGTTTCACCTTACAATTAAAGGCATTCTGTCCTCGGTTGAAAATACCAATATAGATAAGGTTGTGGGTATCGAGGCACGAGGATTTATTTTGGGTGGTGCCTTAGCAAACAGGCTAAATTGTGGCTTCGTTCCAATCCGAAAATCGGGGAAATTACCAGGCTCGGTAATTAGCCAGGACTATGAACTCGAATATGGTCACGATACCTTAGAGATACACTTAGACAGTATTGAACCTGGTGAGACAGTTCTACTGATAGATGATCTTTTAGCAACTGGCGGCACTGCAGAAGCTGGAGTTAAATTAGTAGAAAAGCTGGGTGGTAATATTGTGTCATGTAATTTTATTGTGAATTTACCAGATCTGGGAGGCAGCAAGAAACTTGCAGATTTAGGTTTATCAACACACTTTTTGTGTTCGTTCAGTGGTATATAATTAAGATGGCAAAACTCTATTTCCACTATTCGACAATGAATGCAGGCAAATCAACTTTGCTGCTTCAAGCGTCGCATAACTACCAAGAAAGAGGCATGAAAACATACCTCATTACAGCCCAACTTGATAACAGAGCTGGTGAAGGGCAAATTGGCTCAAGAATAGGAATTGATGCATCAGCTGATACATTCACAGTCGATGATGATTTATTCTATAAAATTAAGTTAAAATTGAGCAAAGAAAAAATTGCTTGCATCCTAATAGATGAAGCTCAATTTCTAACTTCAAAACAAGTCTGGCAACTTGCAAGAGCCGTGGATGATCTCGCCGTTCCCGTTATGTGTTATGGTTTGCGAGTTGACTTCTCAGGCAATCTTTTTCCAGGTTCTGCATCTTTATTAGCACTTGCAGACGAAATGCGAGAGATTAGAACAATTTGTCATTGTGGAAAGAAAGCGACCATGGTTGTGCGACAAGATGAAGATGGCAATATAGTTAAAGGCGGCGATCAAATACAAATCGGAGGAAATGAAACTTACGTATCATTATGCCGGCGGCATTGGCGCGAAGCTTTCGAAAATTAAACAAGGTTGGGCGGCTCGTTACCTTCTAAAAAATATTTAATATTTTCAACCGCCATTAATCCCATACCAGTTCTTACCTCCAGGGAAGCCGTGCCAAGATGAGGTAGCAAAACTACATTCTCCATTGAGATTAGATCCTTCGGCACCTTAGGTTCATGTTCATAAACGTCTAATCCAGCTCCAGCAATTTGATTAAGTTTTAGCGCCTCGATAAGATCTATCTCTTTTACAACATCGCCTCTAGCAATATTCACAAAATAAGAATGCGGCTGCATCGCGGAAAATATATCCTTATTAATTAAGTGGTGAGTTGCTGAACCACCTGGCACAGAAATAACAAGAATATCACTATTCGACGCTAATTCGGTCAAAGACCCATATCGGTCTACAGGGTAATCTAAATTTTTGGGAGACCTAGAAAAGTATCCCACCTGCATTCCAAAACCGAAATGACAGCGTCGCGCAATAGCTTGGCCTATATTACCCATCCCAACAATACCGACTTTTTTATTCGAAATATGAAACCCAAGCATCTGGGTTGGATGCCACCCTTCCCACTTGTTTGATCTTACAATGCGCTCTCCTTCTGAGGTTCTTCTGCAACACATTAACATTAGCGCTATAGCTATATCGGCAGTTGCGTCTGTAACAGCACCAGGGGTATTAGAAACTGTAATTCCATGTTCATTAGCTGCTTTTACATCGATGTGATTAAAGCCAACTCCAAAATTTGCCAGTAATTTTGCATTTATTTTTTTGCAAGATTTAAATATTCTCTCTGAGTAAATATCACCTAAAGTAGGCAAAACTACGTCGTAATTGACGAGACTATCAACCATCTCGTCTTCTGTCATTGCAGAGGTATCTTCTCGTACGGTAATGTCGCCCAAAAGAGCTGCTGCACTCAGAACAGCTTTCGGGAGTGGTCGTGAAATAAATATTTTTTTTGTCAATGCATCCGTCCCCCATTTGGAATTTTTTTATCTGGACCTAGTAAAGTAACCGCCCCTTTATTATCAGTTACTCCTAAAGTCAAAACTTCCGACATAAATGGGCCAATTTGTCTAGGTGGAAAATTAACAACAGCCATTACTTGCCGACCTACCAGTTCAGTTGGTAGATAATTATCAGTTATTTGAGCTGATGTTTTTTTTGTCCCAATGGAAGGACCAAAATCAATCCAAAGTTTATAAGCTGGCTTCCTAGCCTGCGGAAAGGTTTCTGCTTTAATTATACTTCCAACTCGAATATCAACTTTTAAAAAATCATCAAAGGTTATTTCATCCATTAGCTAATTCCTCCGATCTTTCAGTAGCCGCAGCAACTGTTTTTTCGATTAAAGGGCCCAAGCCGTTTTCAGTATGCATGAGGATCTTTAACCCGGCCTCCGTCGTGCCATTGGGACTAGTCACATTAACTCTCAGCACCTCTGGAACCGCAGATGGCTCAGCCGCTAATTTCGCTCCACCAAGAACTGTCATTTTTGCCAGTTTCATCGCAAGTTCTTTCTCCAGACCCTGCTTATGACCGGCAGCAGCAAGCGCATCAATTAAATAAAAGACGTAGGCAGGCCCGGAACCCGAAAGACCAGTAACAGCATCCATTTGGTCCTCTGAATTCAAACTCACAACTTCTCCAATTGCAGACAGCAACTTTTCAGCACGCTCAATAGCATTCTTAGAGACGTTATTATTGGCTATTTTAGCCGTTACTCCAAAACCAATTTCAGCAGGAGTATTTGGCATTGCCCGAATAATTGGTGTTTTTGGTCCTAAAATAGCTTCAAAGCTGGAGATTTTTACGCCCGCCGCAATTGATATAAAGACACACTGGCCGTTACCATAATGAGAAAACTTTGGTAAAATCTGAGAGATCATTTGCGGTTTGATAGCTATACAAATAAATGCTGGCTTGGATGGCAATTCCTCATTTACATTTACCCCAGTACTCATCACCCAGGTACTTGGATATGGATCGTCTACCCAAATGTTTTTTGGGTTAACTCCTTTTGCTAACCAACCTTTAAGCATTGCTGAACCCATCTTGCCACATCCCAGCAAGATGAGCTTACCACTCTCAAAATTTTCTTGAGTCATAGAACTTCCCTAATTTATCATAGGGTAGTTTTACGCCCGACCGAAAGCCTCTGCAATGGCTACTTGTATTGCTTCTTTGGGAGTCTTGTCACCATACACCGCCAATTGAAAAGCTGGATAAAATTTTTCAGAACTAAGAACTGCCGTAGATATTAAACAGTCAACTTGCTCTGCACTGGCAATCTGTCCCCCTGTAAGAACTAAACCATATTTATAAATCATCATTTTTTGTTCTGTCCAAAAAGAAAATGAACCAGCCCAACACTTCTCGTTAACATCATTTAGCAGCTCAAATAAGACAGCCTGTTTTTCAGAAGGTGGCTCCATTTCAAAAGAACATATGAGCCTCAAAGTTTCATCAAATGATGACCACGCGAGAGTAATAGAGTATGTTCTCCACTGCCCCTCAACAGCCATCGCGATTTGATCATCAGCAATCCGGTCAAAATCCCACTCGTTGTACTCAGCAACCGATTCAACCAAGTCAATGGGGTGTATATCGCCATCCAATAGGTTCTCTGTAAGTGCCATTGCGCCACCTCTTTCTTTTTATACCCAAGGATGTGGCAGCATACCCTAGGTTTTGGTGTCTGCTCTAAGGATAGATGAAATATGAATATCCCTACTACATATGGTGGTGCTATTTTATTGTCGTGTAAAGAGAAATATGCGCTGGTGAGCGAATAAGTTGTGGATAGATGGTTAACTGGTAAAGATTTTACCAGCATGGACTAGGAATAAAGAAATTTTTTTAGAAACTATTTGCTTTCGAGTGCTTCGATCCGTGCTTTAAGCTCTTTATTTTCTTCCCGAGCTTTTTGAGCCATTGCTTTAACGGCGTCAAACTCTTCACGGGTTACAAAATCACGATCAGCTAACCATCTGTCAACCATCGAAGCGAAGGCATTTTCCGCCTCTTCCTTTGCTCCCTGAGCTACCCCCATTGCATTTGTCATAAGTTGGGAAAAGTCGTCTAACATTTTATTACGGGTCTGCATTTTTACACTCTTCAAAAAAAGGCTTTAAGATATTTCGTATTATAATTGTCACATATTAATGGTTTTCAAAACTAGAGCAAATCAAAACCAATTTGGCCTCGTGTAGTATCTAGTACAAAAAACAATTTTTAAATAGCCTTTAATTCTATTTTTATTCAGCTAACTAGTTCAACAAGGGGCAATAATAATGTATAAATCGGTTCCGCTGGAAGCAGATTAAAACTTTATATGACAAAACTTGAAGAATTCATAATACACAGGATTCAAGAAACTGGACCAATAAGCATTGCAACTTACATGCAAGAATGCCTACTTCACCCCAATCTCGGCTTCTACAATCAGAAAGATGTTTTGGGCCCTGACGGGAGTTTTATTACATCACCAGAAATCAGCCAAATGTTCGGTGAGATTTTAGGACTATGTTTAGCTCAATACTGGATTGACTTAAATCGCCCTGACCGTTTTGCATTAGTTGAGTTTGGACCAGGCAAAGCTACGCTAATGCTTGATATTCTAAAAGCTGGATCTTCAGTAAAAGGGTTTATAGAAGCCGCAGAAATTTTCTTAGTGGAATCTTCTTCAAAATTAAGAAGTGAGCAAAAAACAAAACTATCAAAATTCAATGTAAACTGGATAGATGATGATCTATTGATTCCAAAGATTCCAACTTTATTGATAGCGAATGAATTCTTTGACGCTTTGCCTGTTAACCAGTATCAAAGAAAAAATAACCTGTGGTATGAAATCCAGGTGGGTTTAAAGAATAATCAGCTTACACTTGGATTATCACATAGGCCCACAACTCATCCTGAACTGGAGGGCCGTTTTAGCGAAAGTATGAATGGAGATATTGTTGAGATTTCCAATGATGCAATAAGAATATCCAAGTCAATTGGTAAAATTATTAACAATCAAGGTGGTTGTGCTCTTATCATAGATTATGGAGATTGGCATTCACTGGGGTCTACTTTACAGGCACTCAAATCCCATAAAAGTAAAAAGATTTTTGATAAGCCCGGCAAGGTAGATTTAACTTGTCATGTAGATTTTGAAGCACTTGCAAAGAATTCTGGGTGCGCCTACTCTCGACTTACAACGCAGGGGGTTTTCTTGGAAAGACTAGGAATTTCAGATCGCGCAAATCAACTGCTTAAAAACTCAAAACCTAAAAATCATAAGTCGATTATTTCTGCTCACAGACGCTTAACGCATCCTGATGAAATGGGAACTCTTTTTAAAGTTTTAGGTCTTTACGCAAGAAATGAATATAGCCCAGCTGGTTTGTTGAATTGAGCATTTGTAGGTATACAAGTAATAAACTTGGTGGTTTTGAGCATGGTTTTTTTACTCGCTTAGGCGGTATTTCCACTGGCATCTTTGAAGGGCTTAATTGTGGAAGTGGATCAAAAGATGACCGTGACAAAATCCAATTCAACCGTCAGTTAGTTGCAGCAGAAATGAACGTAAATGGGGAAGATCTAATCACTGTTCACCAAGAGCATTCAGCTCGAGTAGTAGTGGTTGATAGTTCTTTTGATAGACTGACAAAAGCAGATGCCATTGTTACCAATACACCAAATTTAGCCATCTCAGTGCTGACAGCAGATTGCCTCCCTGTTTTATTCGCAGATAAAAAAAATAATGTAATAGGTGTAGCCCATGCCGGATGGAAAGGTGCGCTCAACGGCGTTTTAGAAAATACGGTTCATTCAATGGCTACAATCGGTGCAGACGTTAGAAATATAAAAGCAGCAATTGGCCCGTGCATTTCGCCAAATAATTATGAAGTTGGACAAGATTTTTTTGATATATTCATAGAAAGAAATAAAGATTTTGAAATCTACTTTTCTGAAGGAGTCGAAGATAAAAAATATTTTTTCAACCTACCAAAATTTGCGTTGGACAAACTTCGCAAATTGGAAATTGCGGGTGCTGAGTGGATAGAACATTGCACTTATCATCAGTCTGATAAGTTTTATTCATACCGTCGCTCTCAACATTTGGGAGAGTTGGATTACGGTAGACAGATCTCATCAATAAAAATCTGAAACAAAATTTTAAATTATGGTTGCTGTGCTAAGCGTTTCTCTAAAACATCAAAAGGAACGCCAGGATCATCTTTTGCCCCACGAATTACTAATGAAGTTTTAACGGAACCAACATTCTGGGCAGTTAATAGTTCACCGGTCAGAAATGATTGGAAACTACTTAAATCAGGGGCCACGCACTTAAGCATAAAATCCACTTCCCCATTCAGCATATGACATTCCCTCACTAAAGGCCAATTTTTGCAAAGCTCTTCAAAAGAACTCAAATCAGCTTCTGCTTGGCTTTGCAGTCCAACCATAGCAAAAACTTTAACTTCAAAACCTAATGATCTCTCATCTACTTGAGCGTGATATCCATTTATGAAGCCTTGCTCTTCCAAAGCCCTAACCCGACGCAAGCAAGGAGGCGCCGATATCCCAACGCGTTTCGCTAATTCAACATTTGTCATCCTGCCATTGGCTTGCAGTTCTGATAAAATTAAGCGATCGATAGGATCTAGTCTAGTTAAGGGCATCTTCAAAAACCTCATTTAACTGCTGTGTTATAACACACAGTGGGTAGAGCGCAATAATATTTCAAAGTTAAGCAATAATCTTATACTACGGAGTAATTATAATTTAAAATTACACACTTTAATCCCAAATAAAGGGTGAGTATAAACTAATAGGATTTTTAGGAAAAGATTTGTAATGGCTGAAGTTATCAAAACAAAAGTGTTGATTATAGGTTCTGGCCCAGCGGGATATTCTGCTGGTGTTTATGCAAGCAGGGCAATGTTAGAGCCAATTTTAATACAAGGTATTGAACCAGGGGGTCAACTTACCACAACTACTGAGGTTGAAAATTGGCCAGGCGATACCGAAGTTCAAGGCCCAGAACTAATGTTACGGATGGAGGCACACGCCAAAGCCATGGGCTGTCAGATTGTCCACGATATGGTTACCAGTTTGGAATTAAGTAAAAGGCCCTTCATTGCTACTTGTGACAGCGGCCTCTCCTATGAAGCTGATGCTGTGATACTCGCTACTGGCGCACGTGCAAAATGGTTAGGTTTAGATTCAGAGGAATACTTTAAAGGCTTTGGTGTCTCAGCATGCGCTACCTGTGATGGTTTTTTCTATCGTGAGCAGGAAATTGTAGTTGTAGGTGGCGGAAATACTGCTGTAGAAGAGGCATTATTTTTAACTAATTTTGCTTCAAAAGTTACCCTAATACATAGAAGAAATGAGCTTAGAGCTGAAAAAATTCTGCAAGAGCGATTACTAAATCATCCTAAAATTGAACCATTGTGGTTCAACGAGTTAAAAGAAGTTATTGGAACAGATAACCCAAAAGGCGTGGAAGCTGTGCGCGTAGAAAATGTTAACACCGGCGAGATAACAGAGATACCTTGTAAAGGTGTTTTTATAGCAATCGGTCACTCTCCAGCATCGGAGCTAGTTAATGAACAGCTAGATACCCACAACGGTGGTTATGTAAAAGTCCAAGCTGGTAGTACCAGAACCTCAATCGATGGAATTTTCGCAGCAGGAGATCTCACCGACCATATTTACCGTCAGGCAATTACTAGTGCGGGTATGGGTTGTATGGCTGCCTTAGATGCAGAAAAGTTTCTGGCTGAACAAGAGTAAAATCATTCCACTAGATCTTTAACTTTCCGGTCATTAATACATATGCAGAACCAGTAACTTTCACGCCTGTTATATTTCCAGAAGAGGATAACACCTCAACCTCAGCTTCACCAGGCCGTCCTAAAAAGTCACCCTGATGAGCGTTGAAAGTGGGAGTTTGAATTAGTTTATTTTCCCAAAGATATGCCGCCATCGCACCAGTTGCGGAGCCAGTAAAAGGATCTTCACTGCGCCCGGAAGATTGTAACAATAGTCTCGAAAAGGTTAATCCATTCTCCCTAGGCGGTGTCAAACATACCCAGAAAGGCTCCATTAAAATATTTTCAGATATTGTTGATCGCAATTTATCTAATGCAGGAAAATCAATTTTTACTTTTTTTAGGGTTTCCAAGGAATCAACTACCACTATCGGGAAAGGAAGACCTGTGGATACCACTTGTGGTTCACATAAGATACTATGCTCGGGAATTCCTCCAATTGTTGAAAGAATTTTATTATCAATTTTAAGACCAAATCTGGGTGCAGGCTGTGTCATTGATATTTTTATATGATCACCTAACCAACTAACTTCAACATGTATCAATCCAGCTAATGTTTCAAAAACCAAATTATTGTTATCATGTTTTCCCCTAGAAATTAGTGACATTGCTGTCGCAATCGTAGGGTGACCCGCAAAAGGTATTTCTTTATCAGACAAAAAATATCGAACTCGAAAATCTGCGATATCTGAAGAAGACAGAAAAGTGCACTCCACCAAAGAAGTTTCTCTGACTATATTTAAGCACGATTGGTCCGACAAAATTCCATCATCGTAAAAAACTGCGCAGCCATTTCCACAAAATGGTTTCTGACTGAAAGCGTCTACCCAATCAAAATCAAATTCACGATTGTGAGACTGCACCATTATCTCAAAGTCTTAAGTTGTTTAGTGAACTGGTACAGGATGAAATTCATTTTGCCTCGCAAGTACAAATGCAAGGGACCTATCCTTAACAAGTGCTAATCTCTCACCAGTACTGCTATTAAGCGAGTATACCCTACCCTGAGAAATTCCTTTAGCCACTGCCTCCGGTAAATCCGCCACATTGACTGCTGATACGTAAACCGTTCTATCCTTAAGATCACTTGAACTGAGGTTATCTTTAGTCATAATTATGCTCTCCTTATTTTTATTTTTTGAACGACAGTTTCTGGAATACTTTGGGTTAGATCAATATGCAGCAGCCCATTTTCCATTACAGCCTGTCCAACATCGACACCCTCAGCTAAAACAAACGATCGCTGAAACTGACGTGCAGCTATTCCCCGATGCAAGAAGATGCGTCGACCATCGACTTCTTTTTGCCGCCCTTTAACGACTAATTGCTTATCTTCGACCGTTATGGATAAATCTTCTTCGGCAAAGCCTGCCAGAGCTAAAGTTATTCGAAAAGACGTTTCAGATGTTTGCTCTATGTTAAAAGGTGGATAACCTTCGTTACCATTTTTTGAAGCTCTTTCCAGAAGCCGCTCTAATTGCTCAAAACCTAACATATTAGGGTAAGTAGATAAAGTTAATCTCGTCATTTTTAGCCCTCTGAAATAAGCGACTTTTAAATGGCATCCCTGACGGCGACGCCTGAGTTTGATATGGGTACTAATTAGTAAAATTCAAGGACTAGGAATATTTCAATACCAGTTGTATAATGATTGCTTTAAGCCTTAGAAGTAACATTATGAATGCCTACAACGATATATCGCTGAAAACTGAAGAAGTTCTGCAAATTGAATTGGAGGTTCTAAAGCAAGAGCATCGAGATTTAGATGAGGCTGTTTTGGCTCTTGAGGAACGAGGCATTAGAGATCAGCTCACAATTAAACGTCTAAAGAAAAAGAAACTAGCATTGAAAGATAAAATTGCTGTAATCGAAGACCGTCTGACACCCGACATTATTGCTTAAATGATTAAATTCTCTATAAGTCACAAAGAATTGTGAGGATGCGATATCATGACGACTAAACCTTCTGTTGGCATTATTATGGGAAGCCAGTCAGATTGGCCAACTTTAAAATATTCCGCCAATATCCTTGACGAGTTCGATGTTACATATGAAACAAAAATAGTATCCGCTCATCGTACGCCAGATAGACTATGGGAATACGGTAAATCTGCAGTAAACCGTGGCCTAAAAGTAATTATTGCTGGAGCTGGTGGAGCCGCTCATTTGCCGGGCATGATGGCATCGAAAACACGGATCCCAATCATAGGCGTTCCGATTCAAACACAAGCCTTATCTGGGGTAGACAGCCTATATTCAATTGTCCAAATGCCACGCGGCTTTCCTGTGGCAACAATGGCAATAGGATCAACTGGGGCATCTAACGCAGCACTCATGGCATTAGAGATATTAGCCCTCAACGATGAGAGCTTAGCAAAAAATTTAGAGATTTGGAGAACTCAGTTATCTTCTTCAATACCAGATGAACCACAGAATTGACGAAATGCTTGAACCTGGATCTAAAATTGGGATTTTAGGAGGTGGTCAGTTAGGTAGAATGCTAGCCGTAGCGGCCACAAGGTTAGGTTTTAAATCCCATATATTTGAACCTGCAGAAAACTCACCAGCTTCACAAGTTTCTTTTCAAGTATCGACAGCTTCATTTGAGGATGAGAAGGCATTAATAGAGTTTGCCAAAGACGTTGATGTTATTACTTACGAATTCGAAAACATTCCTACAAGCGCACTTGATATTTTGGAAAAAATTGTGCCAATCCGACCCGGACGGGAAGCACTTCGAATTTCTCAAGACAGAATTATAGAGAAAGATTTCCTATCTGATTTAGGATTGAAAACAGCTCCTTATCAACTTGTAGAGGACTTAAGTTCTTTACAGACTGCATCGAAAAACATCGGCCTCCCAGCAATACTTAAGACCACTCGGCTTGGTTATGATGGAAAAGGTCAGGTAAGACTATCCGAGAATAGTAATCTTGAGGAAGAGTATAGAAAGTTAGAAAATCATTCATTAGTGTACGAAGGCTTTGTTGATTTTGAGTTTGAAGTTTCGGTTATAGCCGCCCGTAATTTGTCAGGACAAGTCGCCTGTTATGATCCGGGACAAAACATACATGTAAATGGTATACTGCATACGACAACTGTACCGTCACAATTAAACAGCAAGCAAACGATTGATGCGGTACTTATAGCCAGTAAGATACTTGAGAGCCTCAATTACGTAGGGGTGCTAGGAGTAGAACTATTTCATACAAAAGCCGGATTAATTGTTAACGAAATTGCACCCAGAGTTCACAATTCAGGTCATTGGACGCAAAACGGTTGCTCAATTGATCAATTTGAGCAGCATATTAGAGCCATTACAGGCTGGCCACTTGGAGATGGCAAAAGGCACACTAACGTCGTTATGGAGAACCTTATTGGTGATGAAATTAAACGTGCGGCTACGTTAGCACTGGATGGAAATATTTCCCTCCACCTATACGGTAAAAATGACATAAAACCGGGCCGCAAAATGGGCCATTTTAATTTAGTTAAAGAAAAATAAAAAAGCCCACGCCGCTTTGGCGTGAGCTTTATGTTTGCTAAGCTTGGAAGAGCTGGGGGTTACATCATGCCGCCCATGCCGCCCATGCCGCCCATGCCGCCCATGTCAGGCATACCGCCGCCGCCGGCTGCGCCTTTTGGTTCTGGCTTATCAGCAACCATTGCTTCTGTTGTAATGAGAAGAGAAGCAACTGATGCCGCATCTTCCAGAGCAGTACGAACAACTTTAGCTGGATCAATAACACCGAACTTAAACATATCGCCGTACTCTTCAGTCTGGGCATTAAAGCCAAAGGCTGAGTCTTTACTCTCACGAATTTTTCCTGCAACGACAGCACCATCAACACCGGCATTTTCTGCTATTTGACGAAGTGGAGCTTCCAAAGCTCTTCGTACAATCGCAATTCCTGCGTCTTGATCAGCGTTACCACCTTTAAGTTTGTCTAAACCGTTTGAAGATTGAATTAGAGCAACGCCGCCGCCGACAATAATACCTTCTTGAACAGCAGCTCTAGTGGCATTTAAAGCGTCATCAACTCTGTCTTTACGCTCTTTTACTTCCACTTCAGACATTCCACCAACGCGGATTACAGCAACGCCACCAGCAAGTTTAGCCACACGCTCCTGCAACTTTTCACGATCGTAGTCTGAAGAAGTTTCTTCGATCTGGGTTCTGATTTGTGCTACACGAGCCTCAATCTCAGCCTTTTCACCTGATCCATCAACAATTGTTGTTTCATCTTTTGTTATTTGGATCTTCTTGGCAGTCCCCAGCATATCCATAGTAACATTTTCTAGCTTCATACCGAGATCTTCACTGATCACCTGACCGCCAGTTAAAATTGCGATGTCTTGCAACATTGCTTTACGACGATCACCGAAACCAGGTGCTTTAACTGCAGCAATTTTCAGACCACCACGCAGTTTATTTACAACGAGAGTAGCCAAAGCTTCGCCTTCAACGTCTTCTGCAATTATCAACAGAGGTTTTTGAGACTGAATCACGGATTCTAACAAAGGCACCATTGACTGCAAAGATGACAATTTCTTCTCATGCAATAGAACCATGCAATCTTCTAATTCAGCAGTCATTTTATCTGGGTTAGTTACGAAATAAGGTGATAGATAGCCTCTATCGAATTGCATACCCTCAACAACATCAGTCTCAGTTTCTAAGCCTTTGTTCTCTTCAACGGTTATGACACCTTCGTTACCAACTTTTTGCATCGCATCAGCTATCTGTTTGCCGATTTCGGCTTCACCGTTCGCTGAAATCGTTCCAACCTGTGCAACTTCATCGCTGTCAGCAACATCGCGCGCCATTTTGCGGATTGCGTCTACGACGTTTGACGTAGCCATATCAATGCCACGCTTCAAATCCATGGGGTTCATGCCAGCCGCAACCGCTTTCATACCCTCTTTTACAATTGCTTGCGCTAGCAGGGTTGCCGTTGTGGTTCCGTCACCAGCTTCGTCGTTAGTTCGGCTAGCAACTTCTTTGACCATTTGAGCGCCCATATTCTCAAATTTGTCATCTAATTCTATTTCTTTTGCAACCGAAACACCGTCTTTTGTAATTCTCGGCGCTCCAAATGATTTATCCAAAACAACGTTCCGTCCTTTTGGTCCGAGAGTAACTTTCACAGCATCGGCTAAAATATTCACGCCGCGTAGCATGCGGTCGCGAGCATCTGTGTTAAATTTGACGTCCTTAGCAGCCATAGTGCTTTTCCTTGTCTATCTAAAATTTCTGAGTAACGCGATTTAGGACAAAATGCCTAAAACATCGCTTTCTTTCATGATCAACAACTCTTCGCCATCGATCGTAACTTCTGTACCTGACCATTTGCCAAAGAGTATTTTGTCACCCTCTTTCACGGCCATAGCAATCAGCTCTCCGTTATCTTTGCGGGCGCCTTCGCCAGCAGCGACAACAAGGCCTTCAGCGGGTTTCTCTTTTGCACTATCAGGGATGATCAACCCACCAGCAGTTTTCTCATCACTTTCCACGCGACGCACTAGGACGCGATCGTGAAGCGGTTTTAATGCCATTTTCAAGGCTCCTTTAATAAGTTTCGGTCCTGCTCACTAGAGCACTTAGCACTCACCATTGAAGAGTGCTAACGATGGTCAAATAGGTATGCCGGCAGTAAGAGTCAAGAGAAGCAACAAAAAAATCTGCGCCAGAAATTACCAGTGCCAATAAACTCGGAAACTCTGGTCTATCCAGCATATAATTTATTCGACAAAATTGCTTAATTAGAGATCAATTTAAACCTCTGGCCTTAATCATGGCTGATGGATCAGGCAACCGGCCTCTAAACTTCTTGTATAAAATTGCCGGCTCCTCAGACCCACCTGCTGCTAGGATATTTTTCTCTAAGGAATTTGCAACTACGGGATCAAAAGGGTCTTTTGCTTCCTCAAACGCAGCGAAGGCATCGGCGTCCATCACCTCGGACCACATGTAACTGTAATAGCCGCTAGCATAGCCGCTGCCTGAAAAAACATGCGCAAAATGTGGCACGGAGTGTCGCATGCCAATCGGACTGGGAATATTAAGCTGATGCAAAATCTGATCTTGCCGTTCCAATATGTCGACCGGTGTTTCCTCTAGATGTAAGTATAGATCTACAAAAGCTGATGCGAGGTACTCTGTTGTCTGAAATCCCATATCGAAAGTAGATGCTTCCAGAATAGAATAAAGCATTTCTTCCGGTAAAGTTTTCCCAGTTTTACAGTGTATTGCAAATTCTTTTAGGACTTCAGGGACTTCCAGCCAATGTTCAAATAATTGACTGGGCAATTCAACAAAGTCACGCGCTACTGATGTACCAGAAATGATATCATAAGTTACATCGGATAAAATTTGGTGAAGCGCATGACCAAATTCGTGAAATAAAGTTCGCGCATCCTCAAATGACAGAATAGCATTTTCTAATCTTGAAAAGTTACAGACATTAATAACAATTGGGATTTGCTCATTGGGAAACTTTGCCTGTGACCTCATCGCACTACACCAAGCACCCGATCTTTTTGAGGGACGAGAGAAATAATCTCCAATAAAGACGGCTATACTTTTCCCTTTTCTCGAAACTGTCCACGCACGACAATCTTCATGATAAAGAGGTATATCTAATGGTGAAAACTCTAAACCAAATAACTTGGCGGCACATTTAAATGTTGCATTAATTAAGTTATCTAATTGAAAAAAAGGTTTCACGCTTTCTTCATCTAAATCATATTCTTTAAGACGCCTTCGCTCGGCATAAAACCTCCAGTCCCAACTTTTTAAAGTATCATTGACACCGTCATCACGCATCATTGAAGTCAAAAGCGCTTCATCCCTAATTGCTACTTCTCGTGCAGGGCCCCAGACCTTTTTCAGTAACTTTTCTACATTTTCTGGCGAGGCTGCCATCTCAATATCTAATTTGTAATGTGAATAGGACTCAAATCCTAAAAGTTTTGCCATTTCTGCCCGTAATTTAAGGGTCTGATGAGCAAGTTTTACATTGTCTCGAGTACCACCATTGGCTCCACGTTTTGTCCAAGCAATATATGCAATCTTCCTCAGTTCACGATCAGGACAAAATTGCAAGAAAGGGGTAATTAATGAACGCGAAAGTGTTAAAACAGGGTCATTAACACCACGTTCTTGACCAGCCTGTTTTAAAGCCTCAACTAGAAATGAAGGAAGCAACTCTAGCGTTTCTTGCTTTAATTTTATGAACCAGTCACGCTCATCGCTCAACAAATTCTGAGAAAACTTAGTACCGATTACGGCTAACTGTTTACTTATGTCTTGAAACCTTGTCTTATTTTTTCCTTTCAGTGCGGCTCCTGAACGGACAAAGTTTCTATGAATAAGCTTTAAAACCCTCTCTTGCTCTGGATCTAAGCAATTCAAGTGCTTTGTCTCTACGACTCGATCAATCCTGTCAAAAAGCTCAGTATTCGAATAGATATTTGTATTATGATCGCTTAGCTTAGATGAAAAAATTAAAAGTAGCTCATCCCGTTTTTTATTGGTATGGGCTCCTGCTATAGTATAAAAAGTGGATACAATCCGATCCAGCAATTGACCTGTTGAAAGAAGGGCTTCAATAGTATTCTCGAAAGTTGGTTCATTTCTATTTTTTATTATTTCCTCAACCTCAAGTAATGCCTCAGAGCAAGCTATCTCCAAGGCAGGCTGGAAATGTTCATCATAAATAACATTAAAGGGCGCAATTTCATGTTGGGTTTCCCATTTTCCTAATAACGGGTTTTGTGATTGATCAGACAGTGCCATTCGCACAAATCCTGCAATTAGTAGCTTTATTAACTTTAATTGATCTTGTTTCGGCTTGCATCGCGTCATAAATCAACATGACACCATTCAATCCGTTACCAACATCCAAAATATGTTTAATTGCCTCTGCTGCCATTAAAGTTCCAATCACGCCAGGTAAGGCTGAGAAAACGCCCGCTTCTGCACACGTAGGTGCTAATCCAGCCGCTGGTTTTTCAGGGAAAATACACTGATAACATGGAGAATTGAGAGAATGGTCGAAGACCATTACTTGTCCTTCCCACTGACTAAGGGCGCCAGAAACAACTACCTTGGAGAGAGATTTTGCCACCTCATTTACCAAATATCTGGTCTCAAAATTATCACTACCTTCAATGATTATATCGTACTCTGAAAGAAGTTCACTCGCAATATCGCGGCTTAACCGTCTGTTATACGGTTTAACTTTAATATAGGGATTCTGATCTTCAATAGATTTTTGTGCAGAAAAAATGGCAGGGATCGATAGTAAACTCGATGAACTGCGGGAAAAGAGCAAAGGATTGGTTTCGTCTTTGGGTGAGGGCAGCAAAATCTCGTTCGCTTCGACCTTGTTGCCGTCGGGTCGACATGATGCGCGTGTGAGTGAGAGCAAAGCGAGATATGTAAAATGGGACCTACCCATGGCTGGGGCACAAAAGGCTCAGCCAAGTATGTGGTCAGAGACGATTCCCATGGATCGTGAGTTCATGGATACAGGCATCTGGAAGCCGGAGATGACCCGTGCTCAGGACGAGGCACTGATGAGTGTGAATGACGCTGAAGCTGCTGGAGAGGATCCTATTCCTAGAGCTAAAGCTCCTGCATTCTTTGCATGGGAGTCTAACAAGAGCGCGGGTTCTGATAAGGATAGTTCGCCCCTTTGGATTAGAGCAGGTGATGGCTGGAAGAATAGTGATGGGGTATTTTACTCGGATAAAGATTTAGTGAAAGACATCTTGACGGATTTGAAGGAAGATATTGAAGATG
>OZSS01000159.1_pt1 | contig 30358 bp, 35 predicted proteins | sample 1779911 | NCBI WGS metagenome assembly OZSS01 (sample SAMEA2603589, study PRJEB24840) | metagenome | biome: Water; feature: Photic zone; material: Seawater sample | place: Mediterranean Sea | collected 2013-11-12 | depth 10 m
GCTTCATATCAACTCTGCATGATGAAGCTAAGATGTTAAAAGCTGCTAAACTTGCTCAAGAATCACTGAAAGAAATAAAAGATGAAATTTGATATTTTGGGGGTTGGGAACGCTCTCGTAGATGAAACTTTTTACGTAGAAAAAAACTTCGTTGATAGTACAGATCTTTTTTTTAATCAATTTAAATCAATTTCTTATGAAGATCAGGAAGACATACTTTCTGGATTGCCCTCAGATGCAGAGCCAGATGTTGTATGTGGAGGTTCAACTACAAATAGTTTAGCTGCAACATCTAATTTTGGATCCAATTGTGCACATATTTGTCAATTAGCAAACGATGAGAGAGGCAAACTTTATGAAAACAATCTGAAGGAAAATGGTATTACATACATCAATTCTTTTTACCATGAAGAGGTGCGTACTGGTAGATGTCTTGTTTTCATAACTCCTAACAGTGAAAGAACTATGGGAACTTATCTTGGTGCTTCTGAAAGGTTAGTTTTTAATGAAAATTTTATTGAAGCTGCTAATAACTCAAAAATCTTATTTTCTGAAGGCTACCAATTCACTTCTGATGAAAATTTTTCAGCATTTCTAAATATTCTAAAAAGCACAGAACAAAAAACTAAACTTGCACTAAGCCTCTCAGATCCAGGTGTTGTGGAAACTTTTAAAAACAGATTTAGAGAAGTTTTTAAAGTCAGAAAAGTTGACTACCTTTTTTGCAATAAAGAGGAGGCAACATCTTTGGTTGGAAATAATTTTGTAAAAGATCTTGGTGATCTTGCAGTAAATTTCGTTGTTACGAATGGAGCAGAGTCATCCTTTGTGGTTGAAAATGGCTCCTATGCTGAAATTAAAGCAAAAAATGTCAAAGCCATCGATTCAAATGGAGCTGGAGATATATTTGCCGGGGCAGCTCTCAATAAAATTATTGAAGAGGAAAGCTTTTTAAATGCATGTAAATTTGGAAACTATGCTTCTTCTAAAATTGTTCAAGAAAAAAGTCCAAGACTTTCTGTTGGCCAGTACAAAAAGCTAAAAGCTGATTATTAATGTGACTCCTGATATTTATAACGACAAAAGGTTTGGTATCAGCCAGGAATCGATTTCTAAAAATGCTCTAAATATAATTTCAAAATTACACAAATCAGGGTTTGAAGCCTATATTGTTGGAGGCGGTATCAGAGACATGATTAAAGGATTGAGGCCAAAGGACTTTGATATTGTTACAAATTGTGAGCCAGAAGAAATAAGAAAAATTTTCCGAAATTCTAGAATTATTGGTAGAAGATTTAAGCTGGTTCATATAGCTTTCGCTGATGAAATTATTGAAGCGACAACATTTCGTGCAGGAGGAACTAGTACGACAGAATCAATAGAAATAAACGAAAAGGGTCGGATTGTAAGAGACAACAATTGGGGCACACAGGAAGAAGATGTGTTGAGAAGAGATTTAACTATTAATTCCATATATTACGACCCTTTTTCACATGAAGTAATTGACTATACAAAAGGGATTAAGGATCTTAAAGATAAAAAAATCAAATTTATTGGCAATTCTGCAGAAAGAATAGTTGAAGATCCTGTAAGAATTCTTAGAGCTTTACGTTTTGCCGCAAAATTAAACTTCTCAATAGATCAGGAAATAGTTGAAGGCATTAAAGATCATAAAAATCTGCTTATAGAAATGCCACCTGCAAGGCTTTATGAAGAAGTTATTAAGCTGTTTATGACTGGGCATGCAGAGCAATCATTTATTCAGCTTAAAGCATATGGTGTATTTGATGTTTTATTTCCTAACTTCGTGGATGACCATGGCGAGTTTGACAGATTTTATATAGAAGCATTTAGAGAAACTGATAAAAGATTTAAATTAAATAAAAAATTAAATGTAGGATTTATTTTTGCTGTTTTACTTTGGCCAAAGATTTTTCATGACTCAAACATCAGTACGCAAATAAATTTTAAAAGGTTTTATAGATCTATTGCTGAAGCTGTTCGAAAACAACAAATGATTACATCCATACCCAAAAAGTACTCGAGTTTCATCAAAGATGTTTGGATGAATCAAGTTCGATTTAATAGGATTGGAAAAAAATCAATCAACTTTACAACAAGTTTAAGGTTTCGAGCAGCCTATGATTTTTTATTATTAAGGAATATAAATGAACAAAACTTAGATACTTCAATTAACTGGTGGACAGAATTTAAGACAGCAAATTATGATAAGAAAATAAGGTTACTAAATACCCGAAAGAAAAAAAATGCAAGAAGGCAAAATTCCTAACTACATAGCTATAGAAGGACCTATTGGTGTAGGCAAAACTTCACTTTCAAGAAAAATTGCTATGGATTTTGGTCATGAGCTATGTTTAGAAGAATCAGATGAGAATCCATTTCTAAATGCATTTTACAAAGACAAGCAGAATTATGCTTTTGCTTCTCAACTATATTTTGTAATGCAAAGATCCCAGCAAATAGATATGTATTTTTCTGATGATTTGATTAAAAGAAAGATTGTTGCCGATTTTATGTTCCAAAAAGAAGATCTTTTTGCTGAATTAAATCTGACAACAGATGAATTCAAAATTTTTAAAGAGGTTAAGGCAAAATTTTATGCCTCTCATCCAAAACCTGATCTTATGATCTATTTACAAGCTACACCTGAGAGAGTGTTAGAAAGAGTAAATAAGAGAGCTCGCTCTTATGAAGATCATGTTGCTCTAGAATATCTGGAAAGACTATGCGAATCTTACACAGAATTCTTCTTTGATTATTCTGAGACTCCTTTACTAGTTTTAGATGTAAATGATGTTGATTTTGTCGAAAATAGTGAAGACTATCAAAAGGTGGTGGATTGTCTTAAAAGAGAAATAAAAGGTAGGGAGTTTGTAAATTTAACACCCAGTTTTTTTTAATGAAAATCGATATCTCTAATCTCAAACAGACTGAATCTCTTGGAAAACAAATTGGCGAATTTTTGGTAAATTTTAATGGGTTAGCTATCTTTTATCTTGATGGGAATTTAGGCACGGGAAAAACAACGTTAGTCAGAGAGATCTTAAAAGCAATGGGCTGGCAAGGTGCAGTTAAGAGTCCCACATTTAGTATCCTAGAGGAATATCAAATAGCAAATAAGGATGTTTTTCATTTTGATTTGTATAGATTAGATAGTCAAAACGATTTTGAAATGCTTGGCATCGATATCAATGCTAATTCAAGAGGAATTTTTTTTATAGAGTGGCCTCACAAAATCTCAAAATTCAACTTTGGTGAGGAATTTTTTTTAAAATTATCTTTGTCTAATCGAAATAGATCTATTGAATTTAAGACAAATAATAAGAAATTTTTAAACTGCATTGATAGGATCAATATCAATAACCCAAGCTGATATTTCCTTTTTTGATTTTTCAGTATTTTTTGTAAAGTTTGATAACACTTCAAGCATCTTTTGTTTTTTTGAGCTTTGAATAATACAAAACATTCTGTGCTTGAATCCAATCTTTGTAACTGGGCTATCAAATGGTCCATATACCTCTAAATCTTCTTGAGATAATGCTTTCTTGGCATCAACGAGAAACTTTCTTAATCTAGATTGATTTGAATCTTCTGCTTTAAGGTACGTAAGATTTATATATGGTGCTAAATCAAGTTTTTTCCTTTCTTTGAGAAGCTCTTTGGCAATTTTTTGATAATTTCCGGTCTGAATCAAATTAAATAAAGGATGATCAGAAACCCTTGTTTGTAAATATACGTTATTTTCAATCCCAGATCTGCCTGCTCTGCCGGCAACTTGTACAATTAGCTGAGCAGTTTGTTCTTGCATATGAATATCTGCTCCGAAAAGACCAAAATCCATATTCAAAATAATTACTAGGCTTACATTTTGAAAATCATGACCTTTTGCTAATAGCTGTGTTCCTATAAATATTTTTGATTCAGCATCTTTTATCTGGATAGAGCTATCCTCTCTTTTAGTTTTTCCTGATACTGTGTCACGATCTATGCGAATAATTTTGGTATCTGGAAGTTCTTTTCTTAGGATTTCTTCAACTTGCTGTGTTCCCAAACCTCTGTGAGTGAAATCTGTACATTCACAACTGGGACAAATTCTTGGAATACCCCAAACGCTTTCACACCTATGACATTTCAGTCTTTGGACATTTTGATGTAATACCAGGGTTGTTTCACAACAATTACTTTTAGCAATCCAGCCACACGAATTGCACATAAAAATTGGGGCATAACCCCTTCGATTTAAAAGAATAAGTGTCTGAAAACCGGCCTTTTGATTATTTTTAACTTTAGTTAGAAGTTCGTTTGATATTCCACCAGTAGTTTTGTTTTGTGTTGCTTGATGTATCCTTATTTTTGGCAATGGAGCATTCGAAATTCTTCTATCTAGTGAACAACTTTCAATCTCATTGTTTTGAACTCTATTAATATTAAAAAGAGAGGGAGTGGCAGATGCATAAACAATTCTTGTTTTTGAACTATATAACATTCGTGCAATCTCTTTCGCGTCATACCTAAAACCATCTTGTTGTTTATAGGATTGATCGTGTTCTTCATCAAATATAATTCCTCCAAGATTAGAAATTGGTAGAAAGATTGATGATCTTGTTCCGATGATAATTTTTGGATTCTTATCTTGTGAGGCAAGCCATACTTTAATTCTCTGTATAGGTGTTAATCCTGAATGATTAAGCAGCACCTTATTACCAAAAGTATTTTGAAAATCATTAAATATCTGTGGGGTGAGGAAAATTTCAGGCACAAGCACTAATGCACTCTTTCCTTTATTGAGAAGTTCTTTAATAAAATGTTTATAAACTTCTGTCTTTCCTGAAGATGTTATCCCAGAAAGTAATATTTCACCTGAATCTTTGGATTTTATGGAGTTTAAAACATTTTTTTGATCTCTCGTTAATGCATGCAAATTATTAAAAGTCTTATCAGAATTAATTTTGATTTCATATTTTTCTAGAGTTTTTTGATGTTTTGCTTTTCTAAGAAATGATGGGATGAAAGACTCAAAAACAATGCCAATAGGATGCATATAATAATCAGAAATATTAATTATTTTCTTTAATAATTGTTTATCAATTAATGGTGAATCATCAAGAACTTCCTCTATTTGCTTCAATTTATAATCATCATCGAAATTTTCTGATTGACTGGTTACAACTCCAACAAGCTTTCTTCTTCCAAACTCAACTAAAACTCTTTTACCAACCAAATTAGAGCTAAACTGATTCTTATAAGTAAATGTTTGGCGTAATGGGGAGGGAATTGCTACCTGAACAAAATTCATGAATTTATTGTAATAGATTATTAATTTGATATTATTTCACACTCAAAATATTTGTAATGAAAAAAGATATACATCCAGAATCTCGCGAAGTGCTATTCCATGACACTAGTGTGGATCAGTATTTTCTTATTCGTTCAACTTTGAAAACTACTCAAACAAAAAAATGGGAAGATGGTAAAACATATCCTTATTGCGTTGTAGACACCTCATCAGCGTCTCACCCGTTCTATACCGGTCAGCAAAAGATTCTTGATACTGGTGGAAGGGTTCAAAGATTTGAGAAAAAATTCGGTAAGAAATCTGGCTAGTCGCCGGTACTGCCAAAACCTTTCTCACCTCTATCTGTCTCAGCAAATTCAACTACTTCTTCTAAATTAACTTGTGTAACTTTAATAACTACTAATTGTGCCACCCTATCGCCGGGCTCTATTAAAATATTTTCTTCTGATCTATTCCAAAGGGATATGCTAAGAGGTCCTTGATAATCTGAATCTATTAGGCCCATCAAATTTCCACACACTAAACCTTTTTTTGCTCCAAGACCAGATCTTGGTATTACCATTCCTGCAAATTGAGAATCTTCAATGAAAATAGAAATACCTGAAGGAATTATAGTTGACTCATTTGGCGCTAATACTAACTGACTATTAATACATGCTATTAGATCTAACCCAGCTGAACCTGAAGTTTGATATTTAGGTATTTCAAAATCTTTACCTATTCTTGGATCAAGAATTTTAAATTTTAATTTCATGAGTAGGAGGTTAATTATTGCATAAAATGAATTACTATTTTATTATCATCCGTTCTTATGAGTAAGGTGTGTCAAGTAACAGGTAAAAAAGCTATGGTAGGCAATCACGTCTCCCATGCAAAAAATCGTGTGAAACGTTTATTTAAGCCTAATCTTCACAAACATAAATTTTGGGTAGAATCAGAGAATAAATTTATAACCCTTACTTTATCTACGAAAGGAATGAGAATTATTGATAAGAATGGTATCGATACTGTTCTTAAAGACATAAGATCAAGAGGCATAAAAGTTTAATCTTGCTTTTACTTGCATCAGCATCTCAAAGACGTACAGAATTGCTCGATTTGATGGGCATAAATCATAAAGTTATTGATCAAAAATTCGATGAGGACTCTGTAATCGAGACAGATCCAGTATTGTGTTCAAAATTAATTGTCGAAGGTAAAAATGAAAGTGCGCGAGCTTTGTTATCAACAACAAAGGATGAAAGTTACCCAGTTTTAACAGCAGATACATTAGTCTTTACACCTTCCAGGAAAATTGTTGGAAAGCCAAAAAATTATGAGCATTCAAGGGAACTTCTTCGAGAGTTCTCAGGCGCAACTCATAGTGTTTTCTCAACAGTAATGATTAGCACAACAGAACAATCATTATTAAAAACTTGTGAAACAAAAGTTTCTTTTAAAAATATGACAAAAGAGGAAATAGAAGAGTATGTTTTATCTGAAGAAGGAGTTGGAAAAGCGGGAGCATATGGCATACATGGTCGAGCAGGCAAATACGTTACGAATATAGAAGGCAGTTATACAAATGTCGTGGGTCTACCAGTACATGAAACCTATGAAATTTTAAAAGAATTAAATCTACTTTAATTTTTGTTTGCATAATCTACGATCTTTTCTTTTAAATCTGGAATTTTATTTAGAAATTTCATCCCAGAGTTAAGTATTTTTTCTGATAGGCCTTCTGCATTTCCAAAAGCACCAAAAATACTTTGAATTATCCATGTCATTTGGATATTTTTGTTATTTCTTTTTTTGTTATATTGGCTCAACACTTTCATATCGCCAGAGATGAGTTGATCAAGATTTTCGTCTAGCTGCATAATATCTCCGATACCTAAGTTTAAACCCTGACCAGCCATTGGGTGAAAAGTATTTGCAGCATCACCACATAGGACTGTTTTTCCAATATATAAGCTTTTTGCTCTAGAGTGTTTTAATTCAAAACCATTACCTAGATGCAAGCTACTAAAATCTAATCCCAATTTAAACTTTACATTCAACTCTTGAAGTTCCTCACTGACAATACCAGTCGAATTTGTGCAAAAAATAATAGAATACTGCTCTTCTTTATCATTTAAAGGCAGCAATGCTAGAGTTCCGGAATTCAAAAAATACTGTTTGGCTATATTGTTATGTTTTGCTTTTACACAAGTTACATAGGCTTTTTGCCCATAAAACCATTCATCACTCTCAAAATCAAGTAATTGCCTTACCATCGAATTCATTCCATCGGTAGCAAACAAAAATTCAGCTTCTATCTCATTTTTGTTTGTTTGAACTATTGGATTATCAGGATTCTTTATACCTATTATTTCCTCATTCCATTTTATATTCTTTTCAACATTTTTAAGTAGTTTTTCATGCAGATCGTAAAGCAAGCAAATTGAGGTGACTTTATCATTCTCGTTTTTATTTAAAGTCATTGTTAAATCATGATTTTGATATAGTTCCATTTTGCTGACAGGTGTGGCCCATTTATTTATGTCAATTTGTTTATCTAAAGAGTTTAGAAATAAAATTGTATCTTTTGTTAAAGCAACAGTTCTAAAGGGAATTTTTTTAAGCTCTTTATTCTTTTCGAGTATGACGAAAGGCATATCTCTTTTTTTAAGGATCATGCCCAGAAGACAGCCTATTATTCCAGCACCTGCAATAACAATTGGTTTTGACATTATGAATTCATTAAATTTTCGATGTCATCTATTTCAACAGGCACCTTAGAAGTAAGATTTTCAAAACCATCATCAGTTATTAGAATGTCATTTTCAATTCTAATTCCAATACCCTTCCACTTATCATCTACTTCAGCCGTTTCATTTACATAAATACCAGGCTCGATTGTCATTACCATGCCTTTTTCAAATTTAATTTCTTCAGCATCCAAAGAATAAGGACAATCATCATGAACATCCAGACCCATCCAATGTCCAATTTTATGGTAATAAAATTCTCTAAAGAGCTGCTTTTCAAGGACTTCATCTAAACTCCCTTTTAAAAAACCAATATCAAGCAAACCCTGAGAGAGAACTTTTTCTGAGGTTTTTTGTGGGTTTGTGCAAGGAGCTCCAATTTTTGCTGCATCACAAGCTGCATTATGAGCTGCTAAAACAACATCATAAACAGCTTTTTGTTCAGCAGAAAATTTTCCATTTATTGGAAATGTTCGCGTAATGTCAGAAGCATACATGCCGTACTCGCAGCCTGCATCTACAAGAACTAATTCACCGTCTTTAATTTGTTGATTATTGTTAATGTAATGCAATATGCAAGCTCTGGCTCCGCCAGCAACAATTGGCGTATATGAGGCTTCTCGAGAACCATTTATTTTAAATTCATTTAGATACATGCACTCAAGATCATATTCAGACATACCAACCCCAACATTTTGCATTACATTTCGATGAGATATAGCTGCTATTTCGCATGATTTTCTTATTAAACTTATTTCTTCATCATCTTTGACAAGTCTCATACTACCCAAAATGTTGGAAAAGTTTTTTAAGTCAATATTGCCTTGATGCCTTTCCATAGAATTTGCTGAATTTATCCAATTAGTAATCTTTGAATCAAAATCTAAATTCTTGCCAACAAGTGCATATAAAGTTTCATTACCTCTAATTAACTCAGGTAAAACATCATTTATATTATTAATGTCATAAGCTTCGTCAAAACCAAAAAAATCTTTTGCTGCTTCTGGGCCCCACATAAAACCATCCCATTTTTCAAGTTCTGGATTCTTTTGCCTACAAAACAATGCTGAATGACCATTGCTATGTAACAACATTACAGAATCAGGTTCCTGAAAGCCTGTGCAGTAATAGAAGTTACTGTCTTGTCTAAAAGGAAATGTAGTATCATTATTTCTTGATACTAGTTTTGCTGAACTAATTAATAGAACGGAGTTTTTATCCATCCTTTTTACAATTTCAGCTCTTCTAGCTTTGAAAGTATTTACATTTAAATCTGACATAGACGCATATTATGCACGAAAAAATAAAAAAATTATCAGCCTTAGTAGATAAACTTATAGAACAAAATTTCAAATTAAAAACGGAATCAAAATCTATTCGCAACAAAATTGAAGAGTTGCAACGCAAAATTGAAAACCTTGAAAGGGAGAATCAATTGTTAGTCATAAAGTCTTCAGAGAATAAAAATAGTGAGTAATCAGTTTTCAGGAACAAAAGAAGTCGCAGAAAATCTAGCTTTCAGTCTAGATAATTTAAATAAGTACTTAAGTGAGAAGTCGGTCAATATTTCTTTAATATCAGGATGCAAACAATTTAAAGGCGGTCAATCTAATCCAACGTATTTATTAACTGGCAATGGGAAAAACTATGTACTTAGAAGAAAACCACCAGGAAAACTCCTTAAAAGTGCGCATGCAGTTGATAGGGAATATAGGGTAATTAGTGCATTAAAGGATACTCCCGTGCCAATACCTAAAACTTACCATCTTTGTGAGGACCCAAAAGTTATTGGTACAGATTTTTATATTATGGAATATTGTGATGGGGTTATTTATTGGGATCCAGTAGCTTCTGAAGTAAATACCGAAAGACGTAAAGGTATTTTTGATCAATTAAATTTTGGAATAAGTGCTCTCCACTCACAAAATTATAAAAAATTAGGTTTAAAGGACTTTGGTAAGGAAGGAAACTACATAGAAAGACAAATCTCAAGATGGTCAAAACAATATTTTGATTCTGAAACAGAAGTTATTGACTCAATGCATAAATTGATTGATTGGCTCCCCAATAAAACACCGAAACAAAAATATACAACTATAGTCCACGGCGATTATCGTTTAGATAATGTTGTAATGACTAGCAATGATAAAAATATGGCAATACTTGACTGGGAACTTTCTACCATAGGCGATCCACTTGCAGATTTTGGTTACCACTGTTTACTCTGGCATATTGGGAATATTGATGATGCTGCTGCTAAAAACCTCGGAATTTTTACTGAAGCAGAGTATTTAGATCTTTATTTGAAAAGAACTAAAATGGAGCTAGAAAGCGAATGGGATTTTTACATTATTTTTTCTCTTTTTAAGGTGGCGGGTATATGCCAAGGCATCTTGGGTAGAGTAAGAGATGGGACGGCAGCAAGTGAGTTTGCTATCCAAATGGGGAAACGTGCCAAAATGTTTGCAGATTTAGGTTGGGAGAAGGCAAAAAAAATATCATGAGCAATATCGATAGATTTTTAAATAAAATGTGGAAGAATTATATTTCATACACCCCATCAGCTGAAAAAATATCCAAACTTTTTGGCGAAGAAGTCGTAAATGATCATATTGCTTTTAGAACATTAAATTTAAAGCAGTGCAACATACACAAACAAGCTGACTATTTGCAGCAGTTTGGCTATAAAATCTCTGGTGATTATCATTTTGAGCAAAAAAAATTAAATGCCATACATTTAGAAAATATAGATGAAAGATTTCCTAAAATTTTTCTATCTGAACTTATTCTTGGAGAATTTTCTCCGGAGTTAAAAGAATTTTTTGTGAATCTTTTGAGCAAAGTTCACCTAACTGAAAAAGACTTATTCATGGGAGGCAGGTCTTGGGAATTAGATTATGATATCTATACTAAACTTTCTCAAGAAAGTGAATATGCATCATGGTTGTATGTATGGGGCTTTTGTCCAAATCATTTTACTGTGTCTATAAATCACTTAACCGAATACCAAGATATTAAGGATGTTAATGCAATGATTAAAGAAAATGGCTTCATTCTCAATAGCTCAGGAGGAGAAATTAAAGGCACAAAGGAAGAACTTTTAGAACAATCATCAATCATGGCAGATAAAATAAAAGTTCAGTTTGGATCAATTGATGAAACTGTGCCTAGCTGCTATTACGAATTTGCCAAACGTTATTCAGATAGCTCAGGAAAAATATATCAAGGGTTTGTAACTACTTCAGCAGACAAGATATTTGAGAGTACAAATAAGTAACTTAGTTCTTAATTTCAGCTAAAGGTTTTTGAATAAATTCATATTTATTTATATCGGGATCTGGCAATTCATAACCATCTATAAATCCTTCAAAATCATTCCAAATAATAATATCGAGATCAAGCGTCCTGGAAGTGAATTTATTATTAGGATCTCTTGTTCTGCCACATAAAACTTCGATATTTTTCAATAGAGAGACTGTATCTTTAAAATTTAGCTCTGTAGTACATCTCAGAACTAGATTCAAGAAATTATCTCCATCCATTCCAACTGCTTTTGAAATATGTTCGCTACTTACTGCTTCAAGATTTACTTCAATAGATTCTTTAATAAGATTTAGGCCTTTTTTGACATTTTCTTGTGGCTCAATGTTAGAACCAACAAGAACATAAAATTTATTCATAGTCTTTCGAGGTTCGCTCTATTATTACCCCCACATCTTTGGAGAATCGAAGTGCACCTGGCTTTGAGACCCTAAGTTTAATCCAATTTACGTCAAAGTCTTTGATCACCATCTCAGCAATTTTCTCTGCAAAGGTTTCAACAAGCTCAAATTTATTTTCCTCAATAAATGAAATAATTTTTTTAGTAATTGTTTTGTAATCAGTTGTTGCTTCAATCTTATCTTCTTTTGAAGCTGAAAAATTATCGTGATCTATTTCATAAGAAAGACTAATTTCCTGTTTAATCTTTTTTTCCCAATCAAAGATACCAATTGTGCCTTTAACCCGAAGATCTTCTACATATATTCGATCTTTTTTAATCATATAACTCTCCTAATGGCCATCTTGGTCTGGCAAATTTAGTTGGATACTCTTTAAGATTATATTTCTTTCTAATAAATCCTGCATATGCAATCATTGCTGCATTATCTGTGCAAAATTCCATCTTTGGATAACTTACTTCAAGCTCAGATGTTTTACCCATATCAGTTAATCTCTCTCTTAGAAGACTATTTGCTGCAACACCCCCAGAACAAACGAGTTTTTTAATGCCTGTTTGCTCAATAGCATATGCTAATTTTTTAACAAGGACATCGACAACAGCTTCTTGAAAAGATGCAGCCACATCAGGATAATCTTTTTCCTCAAGGTCTTCTAAAGCATATAAAACTGCTGTCTTTAACCCACTAAAACTAAAGTTCAAATTTCTATCTTTCATCAATGCTCTTGGAAAATTAAATCTTGCAGGATCACCACCTGCAGCAAGTTTTGATACTTTGGGGCCACCGGGATAGTCTAAATTTAATAACTTGCCTACTTTATCAAAAGCCTCACCACAAGCATCATCAACAGTCTCCCCAAGAATTTTATAACTTCCATAATCTGAACATTCAATTATTTGTGTGTGGCCACCAGAAACTAGCAAACATAAATAAGGTATTTCTAAGTAATCATCCTCCAAACCTGGTGCAAGAATATGTCCTTCAAGATGATTGATTGGAAGTAATTCTATATCTAAAACATTAGAAATAGTTTTAGCAACAGTTTCACCAACCATTAAAGAGCCGATAAGACCTGGTCCTGCTGTGTATGCCACTAAATTTATATCATTCAGTTTTTTGTCAGCTTTTTTTAATAGAGATTTAAGGATGTTAATTATTTTTACACTGTGGTCTCGAGCAGCTATTTCAGGAATAACACCGCCGTATTCTGTAAATAACTCAACTTGAGAATTGACCATATGTGCGATGAGACCTTCTCCCTCTGAATAAAGAGCTAGACCAGTTTCATCACAAGAACTTTCAATACCTAAGATTAACATTGTTGATTCTTTTAAATTTATCCTTAAAATACACACTACATTATGCCAAGTATAAAAATTAAAGAAACTGAATCTTTTGATGTAGGTTTAAGAAAATTTAGAAGAGCCTGTGAGAGAGCAGGTATTGTTACTGAAGTTCGAAAAAGAGAATTTTTTGAGAAGCCTACTGAAGAAAGAAAAAGAAAAGCTGCCGCAGCAGTAAAAAGAAACTATAAAAGAGTTATGAAAGACTCATTCTCAAAACTTAAGTAAAGTTGTCTGCCTTAAAAGATCAAATAAATTCTGAACTTAAACAAGCAATGCTCGATAAAGATGTGTTTGTAAGAGATACATTGAGATTAGTAACATCTGAGATCAAAAGATTTGAAGTAGATAGTAGGAAGGATCCTACTGATGAAGATGTTGTTGCTATTTTAAAAAGAATGGCAAAACAAAGAAAAGATTCAATTCAACAATACAAAGATGGTGGTAGGCCTGATTTAGAAGAAATTGAGCAAAAAGAACTTGATTTACTGGCAACATATTTGCCACAGGCTTTAAGTGGTGACGCACTTAAAACTGTCATAAGTGAAATAATTTCTGAAAATGGGTTTAGTGGCATGCAAGATATGGGTAATGTAATGAAGGAGCTCAAAATTAAACACTCTAATGCAGAGATGTCGGAAGCTAGTTCTTTCGTTAAAGAATTACTCTCTTGATCTATAAGAATTAGGCAGTTCTTTTTCTTTCATATATCTGTCAGTCAGCTCCTCATACCTATTAGATAAATCTTGATCCATTCCGTCCACAAGAAGATTATCTACATTAGTCATTAACTCTAATGGATCATTATCCCATATTACTAAATCTGCATCGTAGCCAGGCGCTAAAGAGCCCACTCCTACCAATCCAAAAATATCTGCAAGATTAGAAGTAATGGATTTCATTGCTGTACTGTAATCAAGTCCCATTGCTACAGAATTGCCAGCTGATTGAGTAGCCAGATAAGCATTATGAGATCCAGCACCTTGAGAATAATAAAATGCCATTTTTACACCTGCTTGATCTAATCTAATTGCATTTTCGTAAGTTGAATTTAATGAATCAAATGTTCTTGGAACATTATCTAGAGGATCTAAAACCACTGGCACATCTGCTTTGGCAATCTCATCTGCAACCATATGTGCCTCAGCTGCTCCCCACAAAACAAGATCTATCTGCTGACTTTCAGCAAACTTCAATACATTTAAAATATCTGTAGCTCTACTTACTTGAACAACTAGTGGTATTTCACCATTTAGAACTTTTAATAATGCTTTGAAATCCCTACTTGTGAATTTGTAATCATTTGCTGTTCCAAGCATAAATTGTGTCATATCCGTGTAGTTATCGTCTTTATTTATGCGAACATAATTAAAAAGGTCCTCCATAAATAATAAATTTGCTGCTCTTGAGTCATCGTATGATTGTCCAAAACTTGTAACCAGTCCTAGTGGACCCTGTTTCTTTTGCTTATAACCCTCATTAATCTTTGTATATGTAAGCAATCCTGAAAAATAACCAGATGCTCGAGGCACATGAACAGTTGATGAAACACCTTTAGCTCTATTTAGTCTTACTGCTTGTGAAAAGGGGTTGTATGCTTTACTCGGGTCAAAACCAGCATTATAAATATCAGAAGAAGTATCATTTGTTTCTGGTAGTGAGCTTAGTTCCAATAAACCAAGAGATGAAAATACTATTAACCCTGGTGTGACGTATTTCCCATTTGCATCAATGATATTTTCAGCTCCCACATCACCAATATTGTCCTCAACTAAAATTATTAAGCCCTCGTCTACTAAGATATCTTTTTTTGCGAAGCTACCATCAGGTAAAAAAGTCATTCCACCTTTAATAAGATACATATCCTCAGCATGTGAAAATAGTAAGAAGGGCAAGAGAGCAAAAATTCTAAAAAATTTCATTATTTGTCCTCCCATTCTTTCACACCAAGATCGAAATCAGTATGAGGCATAAAGTTAGTTGCCTTATCAAAAGCAAGAGCGCCATCTATATATACCTGTTCTGCTTTGGTATAGATGCTAAAGGGGTTTCCACTCCAAATAACTACATCAGCATCTTTTCCTGTGTCCAAGGTTCCAGTTTGATCGAGAATACCCAAGGACTTTGCAGGATTTTTTGTAATCCAAGTCATGGCTCTACCCTCTGAAATTTCAAAACCGGCACGTCTTCCTGCTGCAAGAGCTTTGGCAGCTTCTTGATTTAGTCTTTGAATACCACTTTCATCATCTGAATGAACTATTGCGCACCCTGTGCCATCTCTCGCCTGATCTACAATAGCTATATTTGCAATTGTCATATCGTATGCCTCGTGTTTAAACCCCCACCAATCTGCCCAAAGTGCTGCACATATACCTTCATCAGCGAGAAGATCTGCTATTTTATAAGCTTCTACTCCATGATGAAAAGTAGAAATTTTATATCCAAATTCTTCACCAATGTTAATCATTGTGGCCATTTCATCTGCCCTGTAGCAATGATTATGAACCAGAATTTCTCCGTCGAGCACACCTGCCAAAGTCTCGTTTCTTATGTCTCTGTGACTTGGATCCCGTTCAAGTTGTTGTTTATAATTTTCTGCACCAATCCAAGCATTTCTATAGCCAGCAACATTACCCATTCTTGTCGAAGGTCCTCTTGAACTGTAGACCCTTTTTGGATTTTCGCCGCATGCCATTTTCAATGAGTGAGGAGCATCAGGAAATTTCATTTCTGGGACGGTATTTGCCGAAACATTTTTAAGAGTTACCCCTCTACCTCCAAAAAGATTTGCTGAACCTGGTAAAACATGGAAAGTTGTGATTCCTCCAGCTAATGCCAACTTATATTGTGGATCTTGTGTCCATACACTATGTTCAGCCCAAACTTCTGAGGTAACAGGGTTAGTCGCTTCATTACCGTCACTGCTTGTTCTAACACTTGGAGCAGGGTATACACCCATATGTGAGTGATTATCGATAATTCCTGGTGTTACGTATTTTCCAGTACCGTCTATCTCTTTTGCACCTTCAGCTACTAATCTCAATCCAACGGCTTGAATTTCTCCATCAGAAAAATGCACATCAAAGTTTTGAAACTTATTACCATTACCATCGAAAACTGTTGCATTCCTAATGACAATATTTTCGGATTTAAGTGGCTTATATGTTGATGCGTATGTGCCATGTAAATCATCTTCAAAATTTGTGACAGAGCCTTCTACTTCTTTTTGAAAAAATGAAGCACCTTGATCTGTACAACTAATAAGAGAAACCGTGAAAAGTGTTAGTAATAATTTCTTTATCATCTAATTAATCCTTGACTGTATAATAGTAAACAACAAAACTAGCTATGCATAGATTAGACAAACGTAAATACGATCAATTAAGAGAAGTCAGTATCATTCCTGACTACAACAAGCACGCTGAAGGTTCTGCTCTTATCAAATTTGGAGATACTCATGTTATATGTAATGCAAGCGTGGAAAAAGCTGTTCCAAGGTGGATGCAAGATAAAAAGACTGGATGGGTAACAGCTGAATATGGCATGCTTCCACGTTCAACTAATGAACGAATGAACCGTGAAGCTCAAAGAGGAAAGCAATCTGGAAGAACCATGGAAATACAAAGATTAATTGGCAGATCATTAAGACAGGTAGTGAATCTTGATCAATTAACTGGCTACACGATCACCATTGATTGTGATGTGATACAAGCAGATGGAGGAACTCGAACAGCATCAATTACTGGAGGCGCAATAGCTTTGTGCAAAGCATTGAAAAAAATTGGAAAAGAAAATTCCATTAATAACCTTGTTGCTGCAATAAGTGTTGGAATTTATAAAGATGAATTGATACTTGACCTAAATTATGAAGAAGATAGCAATGCACAATGTGATGTGAATATTGTTATGAACGATAAGTTAGATTTTATTGAAGTGCAAGGCACAGGGGAAGAAAAGGCATTTAGTAAGGAACAATTCAATGGACTTTTAGATTTAGCTGAAAGTGGTATAAAAGACCTGTTTAAATTACAACACGAAATAATTAACTCTAAGTGAAAGATTATCAGAAAAACTTTCTATCACTTGCTCTCGAAGCAAATGCCCTGAAATTTGGCGACTTTACACTCAAATCTGGCAGAAAAAGTCCTTACTTTTTCAATGCAGCAGCTTTTATTGAACATGGTGCACTAGATGAATTAGCTAAAATTTTAGTTGCAAAGGTAAAAGACTCAAATTTGAATTTTGACCTGATTTTTGGACCAGCCTATAAAGGTATTTTTCTTGGTTCAATTTTAGCCACTAAACTTAGTAAGGATAAAAACATACCTATTTGTTTTAATAGAAAAGAGGCAAAACAACATGGGGAAGGAGGATCACTCATTGGAGCAACTCCAAAAGGGAATGTATTAATTATTGATGATGTAGTTTCGTCTGGCTTAGCAATTACGGAAGCATTAACAATTTTAAAGGATTATGAGGTGAATATTTCTGGCGCATTGGTAACCCTTGACCGCCAAGAGAAAGGGCAAAATACAAATCTTATGGCGTCTTTAGAACTAAAATCAAAAGGCCTCGATATTTTTTCAATAATTTCTCTCGACGATCTCTTGAGTGCAAGTGAAGTAATTGATGAAGAAGTTATTCAAAATATTAAGAACTACAGAGATGCATTTGGTGGTAAAGATGTTTAGCGGGATCGTCGAAGAAAAGGGTGAAATATCTGCTTTATCAGAAGGCAAAGGACATTTGACCCTTACAGTGAATTGTTCTGAGAGTTTTTCAAAAGATAAAAAAATTGGTGATAGTGTTTCGGTAGATGGTGTTTGTTTAACCGTTACAAAAAAAACTAATGATACTTTAACTTTTGATGCGGTTAAGGAAACTTTAGAGAGAACTATAATAGGCAATTATATTGATGGTTCGTGTGTAAATTTGGAATCTTCTTTGACTTTTGGAGGATCAGTTGGCGGACATATAATGTCTGGGCATATTCATTTGAAAGGTTTAATCAAAGAAGTATTAATCACTGGAGATTCAAAAGATGTTGTTATAGAAACGTCAGATGAGTGGTCTAAATATCTCTCTGAAAAAGGCTATGTAGGCATAAATGGTTGCAGCATTACAATTGGGAAAATTAATGATTCAAGATTTCAGATACATTTGATACCCGAAACCCTCAAAGCAACAAATTTAGATAATTTGATTTTTGGCGATGTAGTAAACCTAGAACTTGATCAATCCACAATAGCTATAGTAGATACAACTGAGAGAATCTTAAAGCATAAGACTTAACAAAGCTGTTCTCAGGTACAGTCCATTTTCAACTTGCTTTAAAACTAGAGAATTCTTGCCATTAGCTACATTTCTGGTAATTTCTGCATCGATGTTCATTGGTCCTGGATGCATTAGATAACCATTAAAACCAGTATTTTTAATGAACTCTTCATTAACTTGAAAATTCTTGATGAAATTTGTTTCATCTAGATCATCATCATCTTTAAATCTTTCTTTTTGTATCCTTAGGATAAATAGAATATCTCTATTAATAAGAAAATCTTTGGGAATTTCCGAAAATGATGGAGAGAATTTCTTTGAAATGAGTGATTCAGGTCCAATAAAATTAATGTCGGAACATGAATATTTTTTTAAGAGCTCTATTTGAGATGGAATCACTCTTGAGTGATTTACATCACCTAGAATTGTTACCTTAAGATTAGATAAGTCATTAAACTTTTCGTTCATAGTAAATACATCCAACATAGCTTGAGTTGGATGTGCGTGATTTCCGTCCCCAGCATTAATATAAAAGACATTCTCTGGCATCATAGATGAAATTTTTTTGGAAATATGATCTTCGGGATGTCTTATAATAAAACCATCTACTTGCATCGCAAGCAGAGTAAGAATTGTGTCTTCAAACGACTCACCCTTTTTTACTGAAGAATGCTCGGGCGAAAAATCTAAAACATTAAAACCAAGTTTTTTCGCAGCATGCTCGAAGGAAAGCTTAGTTCTTGTGCTTGGTTCCCAAAATAAAAGACATATTGTTTTGCCTGCACCTATTTGTTCAACATTAGGCCAATCATTGCTGATGGTTGCAGTAAGATCAAAAATTTTATCTAAAAAATTTTTTTCTAAACTAGCGATATCTAAAATTTTATTCAAGCTAATTTTCTCTCTATATTTGTCACGGTTTTATTTTTGATTAATTTCGAGTTAATTGTATCTAAATGATCAATATCTCTAACTAAGATTTTTACCGTAAGTTCAATAAAATTTTCATCAAGCGTTTTAGTCAATACGCTTTGTATATTTGATTCATTGTTAGAGATAATTTTTGATACATCAGCTAAAGCCCCGGGCTCATTTACTAAACTCATAGTAAGAGCTGCCAAATATTCGGAATCGTCATTTTCCTCCCAATTAATGTTTGAACATCTACCTGGTGTATTTAAGAAGCCTTTTAAATTTTCACAATTATCTCTGTGTATTGTTATACCAAGTTCATTATGTACTGCTAAACATGGATCTCCGTGAACTGGATAACAGCACTCTGGGAATTTAATTGCTCCATATTTTTGTGATGAACCTATCTTTAATTCTGAAGCTACTAACTTTGACTTTGAAGAACCTCTTAAACCTTCAGCAAAACTTTGAGACACTAAATTACTTCTTTTTCTTCCTGATCCAATATCTACAAGAAGTTGGTTTAGTGACCTAACACCGAGGAGATTGAATACACCTTTCAGTTGTTCGTTTGGATACTCACTCAATTCCATGCCTGCATCATGCAAACTACCTTCAAGTAAATCTTTGCCCAAAACTCTTGCATCACTTATTTTGACTTTTTTTAGCTCTTTTTTAATTTCTGTAATTGCTTTGGAAGTTACCACAAAATTTAACCAAGCTGGATTAACAGTTTTCTTTTTACTTTTAATAATCTCAATTGTTTGACCACTTTTTAGAACTGTTGATAAAGGAGAAAGCTTTTTATCTATTTCACATGAAAGACAATAGTTTCCTAGGCTGCTATGAACTGCATAGGCATAATCAATGCTAGTAGAGCCTTGCTTTAATGAAAATATTCGTCCATTCGGAGAAAATACGTATACCTCTTTGCCCTTCATGTCTGTCTTTAAGCTTTCTAAAAACTCAAGAGATGAAGAGCTTCTTTTACTCATATCTGTAAGTCTTTGAACTAACTGTCTAGATTTTGCTTTTACTTGATCATCATTGACTTTGGTTTTGTATAGACCATGTGAAGCAATACCGTAATTTGCAAAAGTTTCCATCGCTGAAGTTTGAATTTGCACCTCCATTGGCACTCCATCAAATGTCATAACTACAGTATGAAGAGCTTGATAACCATTCATCTTTGGAACAGCTATAAAGTCTTTAAATTTGCCGGATATAGGTGAGAAAACATTATGAATAATTCCTAACACCTTATAACACTCCTCAACCTTTTCAACAGTTATCCTAAAGGCAAAAACATCATATATATCTCCAAAAGATCTATTTTTGGATTTCATTTTTTGATAGATGCTATAGATTCTTTTTCTTCTACCTTTTGTATCCGCTGGCACATCATTTTTTTTAAATTTTGCTCTTAATGTTTTTTTCACTTTGGAGATTAGTGTTTTCCTATTAAGTTCATTTTTCTTTAATGCTTGCTCAATAAGTTTGTGTCTAAAGGGATGAATTGTTTTAAAAGAATGATCTTCTAAATCTGTTGCCATCTTATGCATACCAATTTGATGAGCCAAAGGTGCGTATAATTCAAGAGTTTCTCTAGCTTTTTTTATCTGCTTTTCTCTAGGCAAATGCTCAATGGTTTGAAGATTATGCAATCGATCAGCAAGTTTTATTATGACGACACGAACATCTTCAGCAGTAGCAAGTGCCATCTTTTGAAAATATTCAGCTTGACTTTGGTCTTTAAGCTTATCGTCAAGTTGAAGCAGCTTAGTCATACCATCTACCAACTTTGCTACGTTATTACCAAATTCTTTTTTTACTGTCTTTAAAGAAATCTCACAGTCCTCAACTACATCATGCAATAAACCAGCAATGATTGTATCTGCATCCATTTTTAATGAAGCAAGTATTAAACCAACATTAATAGGGTGTATTAGAAAAGGTTCACCACTTTTACGGAATTGTCCCTCATGAGCTTTATCAGCGAAATCTACCGCTTTTTTGATTTTCTGATTGGATATAGGGTTTAGATATAGTTTAGATAATTGGTCGAGCTCCCCGCTCAGACGTGAAGTGTTTGGTTTATTAAAAAAATTTAGTGATTCGAACAACGATTCTTCTACTCCTCATCAACATTATCAAGAAATTCTTCCTCAGTGTCACCTTCTTCAGTTTCAGTAGGCGGCACGTAGTCTTCATCAAGAAAACCTTCAGCAATTTCTCGCAATGCGATGATAGTAGGCTTATCATTCTCAGGATCAACTAACGGCTCTGAGCTTGTTGAGATTAAATCTCTTGCTCTTTCTGACGCTTTAAGAACAAGATCGAATCTACTTTCGACCTTTTCTAAACAATCTTCTACTGTAATTCTAGCCATGGTTTTCTCTGAACATGATATTTAAAAGGTTTTTAGTTGCTATGTCTAGTGAAATATTAGTTATTTGGTGCTTAAAATGATTTGATTTATCCATTTCTAATTGTGCTCCCTCTATTCTACGATTAATAACATCTTCTGAATCAAGACCTCGCTCCATTAATCTTTTTCTTAATTCATCTACTGAAGGTGGGGAGATAAAAACACTTTCTGCATCTGGATAATGGTTCATTATTTGCAGTGCTCCTTGCCAATCAATCTCTAATAATATTTTAGAATTTACATTTTGATTTTTATCTAATTCTGATCTGGGTGTTCCATAGTAATTTCCATGGACATTGGCATATTCAATGTACTCCCCATTCTCAATATTTTGTTTAAAGTCATCTTCTGAAATAAATAAGTAGTCTACGCCGTCTTCTTCACCGTCTCGAGGTGGCCTAGTAGTATGAGAGACTGATAATACAACATTTTTATTATGTTCTTGTGCATACTCTAAAACTTTTTTTATAAGTGTTGTCTTTCCAGCTCCTGATGGTGCCGTAATGATAAATAAATTACTCGACATTCTGTGCATGCTCCTTCATTTTTTCAATGTGACTTTTTAATTCTACTGCTTCATTTTTAATTTCAGCAATCATCGCTTTAGAACTGAGTGTATTAATCTCTCGAAGCATCTCTTGTGAATAAAAATCTAATTTTTTTCCGATTAAGTCTTTGGAGTCTATTAGTTTAGAAACTAAATCCAAGTGTGATTTAAATCGTACAACCTCTTCATTTATATCGGCTTTACTGAAAGATGAAATAATTTCATTCATATTTATTTCTTTATTTTTTATTTGAAATTCTTTTTTCAACCTATTAAATTTTTTTTGAACATGTTTTGTGTTTTGTTTTTCCATTCTTTGGATTTTGTCTATTGATTTCTGCATTTTTGCTAGCAGTCTGCTCATATCTTTTTTTGTCGACTTACCATCATCGATGCGATTTTTTTGTAAATTGAATAATGATTTCTTTATTAACTTTTTTAAAGATGTCTCACTTAATACATAATCGCTTTGAATAGAGTCTCTTAGTTTCAGCAGATCAAGATAAGAGGAATCAACTAATTTTAGTCCTTTTAATCTCGCTTTCTTTTCATTTTGCTTGACCAATTTTAAAAAATTATCTGACATCTTCAAATGTTCTTTTGGTGGCGATGTGTAATGTAAATCTAGGTCAATTTTACCGCGTGCGAAATTCTTTTTTATTAAGTCTCTTATCCAGCCTTCATGTTTTTTTAGGTTATTTGGAAGTCGAATGTTTACTTCTATAAATCTACTGTTCAATGATTTAACAAAACATTTAAATTGAATCCCATCTTTATTTAAACTTCCTTCGCTGAAGCCTGTCATGCTTTTCATATTATTTCTTCAGTACTTTTAATTTTGAATTTTGCTGCATCATTGTAGTGTATAGATTTTACGGCAGCGTTTGTAGGCTCGCCTTTAAATGCTAAATCAAAATCTGAGTATTTCATGAATTTTGGCATGATCATATTTATTAGCTGATGGCTTATGCCTTCGCCTAAAATTTTAACGATTAGGCTTACGACATCCGAAATAAAAACTCCATTTATATATTTATTATTTAAAAAAAGTTGTTTTTCGAGCACCAACTTCACAAAATTTGATTTGTGAGTGATGAGACCACCCAGCCTGATAACACAATTTTGACTATGCTCTAGTGCTTCTTTTTCGTATTGTTCTATTATTTTTCCTTGCTCATCGCTTGGCTTACAAGGGGTGTTCTCGTCCACAACTATATTGGAATAGCCAGAATAAACTCTGGTCGATGAGATAAATATTTTTTGTGCCGAAGGAAAATGATCGTTTATGGCACTCATTTGAGATAAGTACCCATTTTTATAATCGTCGATACTCTTGCCAGAAGTTTTTGGAAAAAAAATAACCCAATCATATTTATCTTTTGTAACTTTCATAGGCAGTCCCAATGAATAATCGCAATTAACTATATTTACGTTTGTTAATTCTGAGCAACCAGATCTCTTAATACCAACAAAATAAAAATCTGAACTAACTTTAGCTAATTCTTCTGCTAACTCACCATAACCTATAACTAAAATTTTCATTTTTTTCTCTAAAACATAATAATAAATAGATATGTCTACAGATCAAAAGATTGAAGCATCAACATTATTAGTTTCAACGATTAAAGGCGTGGGTGAAAAACTGTCATCCACACTTTCAAAGCTTGGAATTAGAACTGTTGAGGATTTGCTTTTTCATTTCCCTGTTGGTTATCAAGACAGAACAACACTTAAAAAAATTGCTGAACTAGAACCAAACCAAGATTTTGTTGTGCAGGGTGTCATTGAGAAAGTCTCACAAACATTTGTTCCAAGAAAAATGCTTTTGGTGAAAGTTAAAGACAATACTGGTCATTTATATTTAAGATTCTTTTACTATTTTCCAGGACTGAGAAATGTCTTTAAAGAAGGAACATCATTACAAGTCTCTGGATCATCCCGTTTGGGTAGATATGGACTTGAAACTGTCCATCCTGAATATGAGATTGTTAGAGATAATGGATTTAAACCACAAATCCTTGCAAAATACCCTCTTACCAAAGGCATTACTCATCAAAAGCTTAGGAAACTAATATCAGAAGCGATTGAATTAATTAAGCAGGGTAAAATCGAAGTCACTGACCTTCTGCCTACACATAATTTTTCAAATTTGAATAAGTCCATTATTGATGTTCATGCACCTGATCCAGAAAGTAATTTCGAAGATTTTTTAGTTGGTGGAACTTCAGAAGCGCGAAAGAGAATAGGTCTTGAAGAAATGGTAGCAAATAAAATCAGCTATCTATCTATCAAAGAGCAGAACAAAAACAGAATAACCAGCGCTTTCCAAAACGATAAACTGGCAAAGGTGATTAATTCGAGCTTAGCTTTTAAATTAACGGATGATCAGGTTTCAGCTTATGAGGAAATAAGTGCTGACATAGCAACTCAAACTCCCATGTTAAGGTTGCTTCAAGGTGATGTAGGCTCAGGCAAGACAATTGTTGCAGGTTTAGTTGCAGCCCATGTTGTAGAAGACAAAAAACAAGTTGCTATCCTTGCACCAACTACTATTTTAGCTAATCAACATTATCAGAATTTTGTTGAGTGGTTTGGTGAAGAAGAGGTTCAATTGCTTACTTCTAAAATTCCTGCCAAAGAAAAAAGATTAATTTATGAGAATATTGCTGAAGGTAAAACAAAAATAATTATTGGCACCCATGCTGTTTTCCAAGAAGGTGTCACTTATAAAGATTTATCTCTAGTTATCTATGATGAGCAACATAGGTTTGGCGTAAGTCAAAGACTAAAGCTTAAAGAAAAAGCAGAAGATTATCCGCATCAATTGCTGTTGTCTGCAACACCAATACCAAGAACTATGGCCATGGGAGTTTTATCTGGTTTAGATATATCAACAATTAAGTCCCTGCCGCCCAATAGAACTCCAGTAGTGACTACAACACTACAGAATAATAGAAGAGATGCTTTGATCAATAGAATAAAAAGTGCAATTAGTAAAAATTCGCAAATTTATTGGGTCTGTCCCCTCATCGACGAGAGTGAAAGTGAACTCATCGGTATTGAAGACCTAGAGAAAATCTTAAAGAAAGAATTTAATTCTAAAGAATACGAAATAATTCACGGCAAAATGAAGGACACAGATAAACAAAGAATATTATCTGACTTCAAGGAGAAAAAGACGAAAATTCTGCTGGCGACAACAGTAATTGAGGTTGGTATTGATGTGCCAGATGCAAATATTATGGTGATAGAGAACTCGGAGCGCTTTGGGCTTGCACAACTACATCAACTAAGAGGGAGAGTAGGTCGTGGAGAGAAAGAAAGCTTCTGTATTTTAATGCATAGTGATTCTCTTACAGAGTTAGCTGAAAAACGCCTTCAAATAATTACTGAAACAAACGATGGTTTTGTCATCGCCGAAGAAGATCTTAAATTGAGAGGACCTGGTGATATTCTAGGACTATCACAGACAGGCCAGCCTAGCTTCACTTTTTTTGACTTACTTGCCGATGAGGCATTACAAGATGAAGCTGAAAGACTTGCTCAAGAAGTTGTAAAGCTACCTGCTGAGCAGCAAAGAAAAATTGTTGAAAGATGGTTCCCAGCTCACCTAGAACTTTCAGATGTCTAAGTAAAAAGGCTACCCTTAAGCAGCCTTAACTTATTAAATAGTACTAATTACCACTTATATTGAAGGGTAAGAGATACCAGCTCATCATTTTCAGTAAATGCGACTCCAGCACCTATACCTAAGCCATCTGCAGTCCACTGTGTGATACCAGTAGAAAAATTTCCCTCTGAATCAATATCAAAATTGTAATCTAGACCTTCACCAGATACTTTTCCATAACCAACGTTCAAGTATGTATCTGATACAGCTTCATCACCGATTGCAACTCTTGAATAAGACACTCCAGTGTAAAAAGAGCCCTCATTAAAATTACCGAAAGCATAATCTAAGCTGACACCATATGTTCCGAATGATATGTCAAATACTTCTGCTCTTCCTGCAGTCGTAGTAAATACAAATTTTGAGGTTGCTTGTTCAAAGCCAAGTGCAACCTGATCAACATCTCCAGAAGTAGCTACTCCAAATCCGAAAGAATTATAATCGGGCTTTGCGATAAAACTTAGTAATAAAATTAAAAGTATTTTTTTCATAACTACCTCCTAAATGTAGTATGTTTAAAAAATTTACATTTCAAGCATAGAAAGAAAGGCTGCACTAAACAACTTTTGAGTTTTTTATAAATTTTAACTTACAGTAATGGAGCTATCACTAAACTGACGATCGCCATAACATTGATCAAAATATTCATTGCAGGTCCTGAGGTATCTTTGAAAGGATCGCCCACCGTATCACCTACTACTGTAGCTGAATGAGTATCTGTTCCTTTGCCACCAAAGTTTCCTTTTTCAACAAACTTCTTAGCGTTATCCCATGCTCCACCTGCGTTTGCCATCATTAATGCCATAAGCACACAACCTAATAGTGCTCCTGCAAGCATCCCTCCTAGCACGACGGGCCCTAAAGCAAATCCAACTACGACTGGGGAACCAATAGCAATTGCTCCCGGTAGAAGCATTTTGTTTAGTGCTGCCTTAGTAGCAATATCAACACACTTGGCATTATCTGGTTCTGCTTTACCTTCTAGCAGACCTGGTATTTCTCTAAATTGTCTTCTAATTTCTTCGATCATTTCAAATGCTGCATCTCCGACAGCTGTCATTGTGATAGATGAAACTAAAAATGGTATTGTCCCACCAATGAACATACCCATAAGCACTCTTGGATCGTTGAGCGACAGAGACTCAAGTCCTGTTGCAAGCATGTAAGCTGCAATAATAGCTAGTGCTGCTAAAGCTGCTGCACCGATGGCAAAACCTTTACCAATTGCTGCAGTTGTATTTCCTAATTCATCTAGCGAGTCAGTAATTTCTCTTACTTCTGGTTTCATGCCACTCATTTCTGCTATACCACCAGCATTGTCAGCTACCGGACCATAAGCATCTATAGCCATGGTTATACCAACTGTAGCCAGCATACCTACGGCCGCTATTCCAACGCCATAAAGTCCAGAAAAGTAAGTAGAAACTCCAATAATACCTGCAATGACAAACAGAGGCAGGACAACAGATTGCATCCCGACACTTAAGCCAGTAATCATTACTGTAGCAGGTCCGGTTTCTCCAGACTTAGCAATTTTGCCAACAGGGGAATCTTCTGTATCGCCCCCTGTGTAATATTCTGTTATCAGACCAATCATAATTCCACCAACTGCACCTGTAAGCACAGAGTAGAAGACAGTCATTTCGATATTAGGTGAATAATAAATACTTAATCCTGCAAAAACTAAAAATATAATTGGTGACAGGAATGTCCCAAATCTCAAAGCTACTGCTGGAGATTTAGAAACTTGTGTTCGTACAATAAGGATTCCTAGTAAAGAGCAAAAAAGTCCTGCCGCTGCTAACCATAGGGGTAAAAACATTAGATCTGTATTGCCATAGGTAGCTGCAATAGCCATTGATGCTATCATTGCTCCACAATAAGATTCGAATATATCAGAACCCATACCAGCTATATCACCAACATTGTCACCTACGTTATCAGCAATAACTCCTGGGTTTCTCGGGTCGTCTTCTGGTATGCCAGCTTCAATCTTTCCAACTAAGTCAGCACCTACGTCTGCACTTTTTGTGAAAATACCACCACCTACTCTTGAGAAAAGTGCTACTGCAGATGCACCAACACCAAAGCCCTCTAAGGATTTTGCTATCTTGTCTGGATCATCCATAGCGCCGCTAAAGTAAAAATATAAGCCGCCCAAACCAACTAAACCCATAGATGCGACACATAAGCCCATAATTGAGCCACCAAAAAATGAAATTGATAGAGCTTGTTCTTGGCCTGAGTTTTCTGCTGCCGTTGCAGTCCTCACATTTGCTTGAGTAGCCGAGTACATTCCAATAAAACCAGCAATAGCTGATGACAGTGCTCCTACTGCAATAGCCGTTGCTGTGTACCATCCCAGTGGAGAAAGACCACATGCGACTACAAGAGCAATAACAACTGGAGTAAGGATTTTGTACTCAGTAATCATGAAGACTTTTGCGCCCATGTGAATCTGATCACCAATTTTTACAACATCACCCTTTCCTGCAGGATATTTCATGATTAATCCATACAATACAAAGGCACATAATAATCCTACGAAGCCTGTTGCAAATGGGCCCCATGGTGTCATTGGTCCAATAATAAAGTTTTCCATAATTACTTATCCGTTAAATATTTTCTCATCCAATTCATTTTCAGATTTAGCTACTATACATGACACAGCTGCATCTCCGCAAACATTTACTGCTGTTCTAATCATATCTAAAATTCTATCAACTGCCAGTATCAGGCCTATAGCATCAAGAGGCAATCCAAGTGATCCGAGTATTAGAGCTAAAGTAACTGTTCCAGCCGATGGTACTGCTGCGGTGCCAATTGAAGTCACTATAGCTAACAAGACGATTTGCCCGTATTGTACTAGAGTTAAATCAACTCCTACTGTGCTTGCAATGAACATAGTAGCCAGTCCTTGCATGATTGCGGTGCCATCCATATTTATAGTTGCTCCAACTGGTACGACGAATGCTGAGACATCTTTTTTGACTCCAAGTTCATCTGTCACAGTTTTTAAAGTGACAGGAATAGTCGCTGCGCTAGAAGACGTTGAAAATGCAAAAAGTGCGACGTCTTTCATTTTTTTATAAAAGATAAATGGGTTTAAGTTTGCGAAAACTTTAAGAATTAATGAGTAAGTAAAAAATAAGTGAAAAGCTAAAACAAATATCAATAAGGCTACGTATTGAGCGAGATCACCAAAAACATTCAAACCTTTAGCCATTACGTAGCTACCCATTAAACAAAATACTCCAACAGGAGCAAAACTCATTATGAGCAGAACTATTTTCAAAAATACCGTATTGAGCTTTTCGAAAGTTTTTGACAAGCCGCCTGTAAGCTCATCAGTGAGGTTGAGTGCAATGCCAAATAGTATGCTGATAAAAACAATGCCAAGCATATTATTTTCAACGAATGCGCCAAAAATATTATTAGGAAATATGCGCATAACAGTTCCATAAAGACTTGAGTCTCCAGTCGTTGGAGTAAATGCCTCAACATCTCCTTCATAACCAGAAAGATTAAAGATGTAACCAAAAATTAAAGCCATACTTACGGCAATACCTGTAGTCATTAGATAAAGTCCTATAGTTTTTGTTGCAATTGATCCTAATTTCACCATGTTTGATAAAGATGAAATACCTGAGACTAGTGAAAAGAAAACCAATGGAACAACAACAAGCATTAGAAGATTCTTAAATATTTGGCCTCCTAAATTAAAAACATATTTTTCAATTGTTAGATACAGGCCTGCAGGAATTGAGTCTTGGGTATAGTAAAATGCGGACGCTATCAGAACACCAGCGGCCATACCGAGTAAAACATTTTTTGTGAGGTTTTTTGGTGGTGAAAGTACGCTCATATTTCCATCATATCAAAATCTTCTTTACCGACACCACATTCTGGACACACCCAATCATCAGGCACTTCTTCCCACCTAGTACCAGGCTCTATGCCTTCCTCAGGATTTCCTTTTTCCTCGTCGTAGATCCAACCACAAACGATACATTCCCATTTTTTATATTCCATTTTATGAGTTTCTTACCTGAAGTATTATAATCAATCCTCATTAAATTATGGCACCAGAACAGAAAACAAATTGGCAACTTTATAAATCGAGTGGTGATTTATTTAATAGTGCCATGAAAAGTTGGGTTGAAGAAAACAATTCTTTGATGAAGAGGCTCAATGATGAAAAGCAAGAGATAGTATTAAATGTTTTTTCTGAGGAAATCTGTACCCATAATGAATCAGAACTTAACTTAGTTAATGCAACGGGCAATTTAAGAAAAATTTTTCTAACAGGCAGTTCAAATATTGTCTTTGCAGAATCCTTTTTTAGCAGCGAAGTTATAGAAAAATTTTCTAAATTTGGAAAGCTTGAAAACGAACCTCTTGGGAAGTTTTTGTTCT